>Ga0307509_10000081_pt1 | contig 133648 bp, 146 predicted proteins | sample 10_EM_MG_FD_202245 | JGI IMG/M metagenome (GOLD analysis project Ga0307509, IMG submission 202245) | Populus trichocarpa ectomycorrhiza microbial communities from riparian zone in the Pacific Northwest, United States - 10_EM | ecosystem: Host-associated > Plants > Roots > Unclassified... | reverse complement strand
GTGGGTGAGTGTGTTTTTTTGGGGGGGGTTTGTGTATATTTTTTTTTTGTTTTTTTTGTTTGGTTTGTTTATTTGTTTTTTTTTTTTTTTTTTTTTTTTTTTTTTTTTTTGGCTCTGGTGCTCGGGGTGGGTTGATTTGATGCGGAGGGGGGATCACGGTATGATATCGTTGTAATAGATTGTGTAATCGGAGTAGGGTGAGGGGGTGAAAAGGGGGGGGGGGGTTTGTTTTCTTTGAATCTGGGTCTGGGCTCTTGCGGGTATGATAACTTGCTGCTGAAGAGAAGCGGGCGGACCGTGGTGGTTTTTGGATCACAATAGCCTTCTTGGAGATTGCCATTTTATCATCCGGAGGGGGGGGTTGTATAATATTAATATGATGCGTGTTTTCTCTTCAGATGTCACGATGATTTACGGAGTATGGGGAAGCTGAAGGAAGGAAGACTGGAGTGGAGGGATGCTTTGGGTTGCGGCTCTGCACGTTCCCAGTGACAAGCAGCGGCCCTGGCTCGGGAAAGCAGAGAAGTCGCCTTTTTTGAATATGGATAAGTTAATACCGTAACCAGTGCTGTGGCGACAACCTGCAGACAATTGAATCCCCCCCCCCGGTTCGTCCATCAATCCATCATCCTTGGACCATCCATCTTGTGGAGATCCCCTCCGGCGGGCATTTTCCTTTCTTTTTCTTTTCCTCTTTTTTCTTCCTCTTTTATTTTTATTTTTTTGATCCTGGGTGGAAAGAGAGAGAGGGAAGAAAGAAAAAAAAAGGTGGATCTCGTTAAACTTGCGACCCGCTGGATTCTTTTTCTCGTTTTTCCTCTTCCTTTCTTTCTATCTTTTGGTCTAGGATAATAAACGTCGTTTTCGTCCTTTCGTTCTCCAGTTTTTCTTAATATACGTTATTCTGCGTCGCTAGAAGAAATAATTGGCCCAATTTGACACCCCATCATCATTAGCCATCAGCGTCACTTCATCGTCGTCGTCGCCGTCGTCACGCTTTATTCCGCATCCAGTATCAGGTCTGCTGCCACTTGTGCAGTCTTCGGATAGAGGGGGGGAAAGAGAAAAAGGTTCCTCTCATCGTCCATCTATCTACTCGTGTTCACTCACGCCCCCCCCCCCCCTCCCCCTTCTCTTCTGCGACTTCGAGGCATCGTACTGGTATATATATATATATTTCATATATATACCTGGAAATATTTAGGTAGCTTCACCTCCGAATTCCGATCTCTACTGCTACCACCACCCGTTAATACCGGTACTGATACCGTTACTATCATCACTACAGCGGGAGTGTTATTTACTGCTGCCCGTCGCCGTCGCGGCATCACTCCCCTTCCCATCACTACCCCCCCGCCGGCTCCCCGCTGTTCCCCTCCAGATTCCCCAATCCATCGATCCGCTTTCAGTAGTTTCGTCGCTCTTCTGCTGCTTGTACCGTACTCCGTCGGCTGCCCCATCTTTTGATACTGCTTACCACTATAACTGCCTTTTTTATTGTTATTATTTTTATTACTTTTTTTCACCCTTCCATAACCTGACTGTTTTTTGTTTGGAGAAAAAAACCAAAAAAACCAAAAAAAACCTCTAACTGCAAGCTAGCGGCTTTACTTGATCTGTGAAACACGGCTAGTCCCTTTCGCCGCGATTAACAAGTCCTCCTCCCGTTTGGCTTGGTGGTTGGTGGATTGCTGTGGTTAGGTTCCTGGTAACTTTGTTGCCGTTTTTGTGTTGGATTCGTTCCATGGGGGGGAAGGGTATCGCGCATTCTGAAAATCCCATAATCAATCATGTCGGGCAGCCAGCAACACTCCCCTTACAATCCCAATCCCTCTCCCGGTTTGCCCTACCGAGCCTCCTTTCCCCCAGCTGAACAGCATCATCATCCTCCGCTCCCGAATTCTGCTGCTCACTACCCGAACCCGTCCATTCTGCCCCAGCAGACCCATCAACAATTCGCGACTAACGGTCGTTCCGGGCCTGCCGGTTCATTACCTCCTCTGGCGACAAGTGCTCCATACATTACTCGCTCTGGCTACTATGATCCTGTAGAATCCCGTCCCTCTGATATGAGTTCTGGTTGGAGCCAGTCTACCACCAGTACAACTAATATTGCTGCTACCACATACGAAAGGGGGCCCTCGACACAATCTCAAACGGTATGTAGTCTTTTTTATTTATTTCTATTTTACCTTTGGACAGAGTTTTCCTTTCCCTTGTTCTGATATTATATGGGGTGTTGTAGCCCTTTGCCCTTTTTCCTTTTCTTTCTTTTCATTAGGACCGAGACCTGATCTCGGCGAATTGTGTATTTTTTGATTTTTTTTTCAGTATCCCTTTCCTTTATCTCTCATTGGGGGTTAGGGTTTTCACAAACATTTTCTCCTTTCCTCACTGTTTTGTGTGTGTGAGAAGGCTGGCTTGTTTTCCGTTTATTTCTTTTCAGCTTCTGCCCCGGTTTGCCTCCTGTGGGGGGTCAATACTACGACTGCGACTGCGCTACGTGTGTGTGCTAACCCGCACAATAATATTTATAGAGTCGTGATCAGCGCTACAGCTTCAGCGGCGAATCCACCGTCGGAGGAACACAATCCCCCATCCATCCTATCGATCCAAATTCAAGGCGGAACTATCCTCTTCCTTCACCCACCTCAGCATCCAGTATTCATCATACAACTACGGAGTTGAGATCATCGATGGGTCCTGGCGCGCTACATTCAGATTACGCGGCCGGACCTAACTCACCGACAGCAACGGTAAGCTTCGCGTCTAAACACACGTTAATTCTATTTTCTTTGATTTTGACAACTCATGAATTACACTTAGAAAGCCACCCCTGCGCGCCGAGGTGGCGCAATGTCCATATCTGCCCTTCTTAGCAACACTGACGAGCCTTCCACTGACACAACCACCCTCAAAAACATTCCTCGACTGACACAACAGACCAAACGCCGTTCACCAGACCGAGACTCGAACAACACCAGTCCAGCCATGTCAAGAGCAAGCTTACGGCAAGCCCCCCCCGCTAAACCGGCTGCTACTTCGACAAGCTCCTTTCGTTCGGGGGACGCGGATGCTACGGATACAGAGCTGGTTTTTAACAATCACGGTGGTAGTGGGGGGAGAAACGGTTCCTTTCGTGGATTTAGGTATCACGATTCTGTCAACCTCCTCACTGATGATCCGGATAAAACAGATAGCGAACTGGATGATGGCGGCTTTGCACACGAGCGGGCTGAATATTTGAAGAAAATACGGAAACGCCATTTTGAGGTGGAGGGACGGGAGAATGAGAACCGGAAGGTAGGACTTCACTTTGATGATGCCCTTAAGATGGCAGATACTGACAAGGGTAGCGTCGGCGTGTCGTTTTTCAAAATCATCTTCACGATCAATTTCACGCTCATGCCAAATCTTCTCGTGAACGCGCCCACCATCAGTTCTATGACGATGCTATGGAACATGTGATGAGGCAGGAGGAGGAGGACGAGAAGGAGCGCAAGAAAGAACAGCAACGCAAACGCCGACGGGAGAAGGCTGAGGTTGAGAAGAAGTTTAGGGCGGAAACCGCTGCCAAGGCTGCCGTTGAAGCTGCTGAACGAGAGGCTGCCGAGAAGCATGTGAGGGATGAGATTGCTAGGCAGCGCTCAGCAGAGAGAGCTGCTAGAGATGGACTTGATGGGGCGCTCGGCTTAGGCCTCGATATGCACGACTCAGATGCTAGTGGACCTCCTATTGTGGTTGCCGATGAAGGGGGGAAGAAGCGGAAACCTGGCAGGAAGAGGCAACCCAAAGAAATCAGGGAGGTGCCCGAGGTTAAAGAAGTGAAGGAGTTGAAACCGGTCAAGGAGCCACCGGTACAAGAAGTTTATGTACCACACGTCTCAAAGAGCTATAACCAAATATTCGATCAAATCTGGAAAGATATCGCCAGGCGGGACATTCCGAAGGTTTACAGAGTTCAACAAACTTCTTTGGCCACGAAACAATCAAATCTTAGGAAGACTGCCCAGCTAGCGGCCAAAGAGGCACAGCGTTGGAAGCTTCGCACCAACAAAAATGTTAAGGATACACAAGCTCGAGCTAAGAGATGTATGCGTGAGATGATGACGTTCTGGAAGCGTAATGAACGCGAAGAGCGAGACTCACGGCGTCGTGCAGAGAAGGAGGCTTTGGAACATGCGAAGCGAGAAGAAGAGAATAGGGAAGCCAAACGACAGGCAAGAAAGCTGAACTTCTTGATCTCGCAAACCGAACTCTACTCCCATTTCATCGGAAGGAAGATTAAAACGGATGAGGTTGAGCGGTCGACAGATTCTGTAGGAGTAGATGTTGCTGCAGAGATTCCGACCAATCCTAATGCGCCTACCATACTTCCTGGGCAGGAGAACGGTAAGCCCGGGAAGCCTGTGAGGAGTTTCAACGATCTTGACTTTGATGCCGAGGATGATGAGACTCTACATCAAGTTGCAGTTAACAACGCCCAGCATGCTATTCAGGCGGCACAGGATACCGCTCGTGCGTTCAATGCTCCAGAGGCCGGGGAAGGCAAGACCGATCTTGGAAATGTCAACCTTGACGAAGGCGAAATGAATTTTCAGAACCCCACCAGTTTGGGGGATATTGATATCGAGCAGCCAAAGTTGCTTTCTTGTCAGTTGAAGGAGTACCAATTGAAGGGGTTGAACTGGCTTTGCAATCTTTATGAGCAGGGTATCAATGGGATTCTTGCAGACGAAATGGGTCTTGGAAAGACTGTGCAGTCAATCTCGGTCATGGCGTACCTTGCGGAAACTCACAATATCTGGGGGCCTTTCTTGGTTATCGCTCCTGCTTCTACCTTACACAATTGGCAGCAGGAGATTGCACGCTTCGTCCCTCAGTTCAAGATTCTCCCGTATTGGGGCAGTGGAAAGGACAGGAAGGTTCTTAGAAAATTTTGGGATCGCAAGCAACTCACGTACACCAAGGATTCACCATTCCATGTTCTTGTTACTTCTTACCAGCTAGTTGTCCAGGATACGCAGTACTTCCAGAGGATGAGGTGGCAGTACATGATTCTGGACGAAGCGCAGGCGATTAAGAGCTCTACAAGTTCTCGATGGAAGGCACTTCTTGGGTTTCACTGTAGGAATAGGTTACTATTGACGGGTACCCCAATTCAGAACTCTATGCAAGGTTTGTTTTTCCCTTCTTTACTGCGCCCGAATCACTATCTGAAATCCCCTAGAACTATGGGCCCTTCTTCATTTCATTATGCCTAGCCTTTTCGACTCCCATGATGAGTTCAGCGAATGGTTCTCTAAGGATATCGAGAGCCATGCGCAGAGCAACACCCAACTCAACGAAGCGCAACTTCGCCGCCTACATATGATCCTCAAGCCTTTTATGTTACGGCGTATCAAGAAACATGTTCAAAAGGAGCTTGGTGACAAAATTGAGCTTGACGTTCAGTGCGAGTTGACCTACCGCCAGAGGGCGCTGTACAAAGGCCTGCGCGACAAGATCAGTATTATGGATATTATTGAGAAGGCTGCCTCCGGAGCGGATGAAAATAACGCGACATTAATGAACCTTGTGATGCAGTTCAGAAAAGTATGCAATCACCCGGACCTGTTTGAGAGGGCTGAAACAAGCTCGCCGTTTGCATTTTCGAGATGGGCGGAGACCGCCTCATTTTTGCGGGAGGGTTCGAAGATTGATGTTTCTTACACGGCTAGAAATGTGATAGACTATGAGGTGCCGGCACTGGTTTATAGAGAGGGAGGTAGATTGGAAGTACCGGGTCCCGACTCGGAGGCTGGGATTAGGAATTTCATACTCAACAATAACTGGAATATCTGGAAACCGGATCGGATAAGGGAATCAATAAGAAAGCCGAATAGCTCATTCTCTTGGCTTCGTTTTGCTGATACATCGCCCGGCGAGGTGTGGAAGGCTTTTCACCAAGGCGAGTTTGATAGAGCGTTGGGGTTGCGAACGCGAAGAAAACTTTCACGGTTTGCTGTACCTTACGATAACGACGACCCCTATGTTCCTTCTCATGCGATGTTCTTGATTTCGGAGCTTGCAGATAAAAATGAGGTCGCGGAGGTGGCTACCGAAGGTGTTCTCGCGGACTTGATGAATGTATCGCGAACCTACTTCCGCGACAGGATGATGCACCGTTTAGAGCCTCTCGCGAGCCCTTCCGCATCAGCGCCTCCGATCAATCTGGTCTGTATAAGCCAGGGGGTGACCTTTGAGCAGCAGTCTCTTCTTTGGAATGAGCGGGTTAGGAAGGTGTTTCATGGATCTTCCGTGCTCGAGGAACAGCGTTATATGGAGAATAAGATTGATCTTGGATTGTACCCTATTCCTAGGGTCCTTCCTGAGCCTTCATCGGAGAAGATGGGATATGCACATATCAAAGTTCCTTCTATGAGGCGGTTTGTCAGTGATTCAGGCAAACTGGCTAAATTGGATGCTCTTCTTACCGAACTTAAGGCCGGTGGTCACCGTGTTCTTCTGTATTTCCAAATGACGAAGATGATGAATCTCTGCGAAGAATACTTGACGTACCGTCATCACCGCTACCTCAGATTGGATGGCTCTTCGAAACTTGAGGACCGTCGCGACATGGTTTCCGCATGGCAAACGACACCTGAGATCTTTGTCTTCATTCTCAGTACACGCGCTGGTGGTCTGGGTATTAATCTTACGGCTGCAGACACCGTTATCTTCTACGACAGTGATTGGAATCCAACAATTGACAGTCAGGCTATGGATCGTGCTCACAGGTTGGGACAAACCAGGCAAGTGACAGTTTACAGACTGATTACTCGTGGCACCATTGAGGAGCGCATTCGTACGAGAGCTAAACAGAAGGAAGAGGTAAAGATGCTTTGTTTCCAGCTTTGCTGCAGGTAGCGCTAATATTTCAACGTTTATAGGTTCAACGTGTCGTTATCCAAGGTGGTGATCCGGGGGCCAAGAAGAATACTGTGGATTTCAAGGGTAGTCGTGAAGTTGCAACCTGGCTCTTTGATGACGAAGAAGCCGAACAACTGGAGAAGACGCTTGAAGCTAAAGAAAAGGAGGCCGAAGAAGCAAAGGCTAAAGGCGGTGCCAGGAGAGGAAAGAAGAAGGCTAAGACCGGCGCAGCTGGCGAAGAGCCTAAAGCCATAAACTTGGAAGATTTGTATGAGCCTAAGGATCACTTAACGGGTTTCTCTCTCCTCTCGCTAACCACATGAGCAGGTATCACGAGGGTGAAGGCCGCTTTGACGATAGCGGTAAACCTAGCGAGGCTGGGACTCCCGCTGCGAGCACCGCACCGGTACCATCGAGCCGAAAGCGCGGTCCAAAGGGCGGGAACAAAAAGAAGACCACTCAAGAACGACTCGCCATGATTGACGGTGTGACGAAATGAGCCCTGACCTATCTACTTGCTCTTGCTTTTTGAACGGCTCCCTTCATCGCACACAAAGTATATGCAGCTGGGCTTTCTTCTTCATTATGCCTATTTTTCTTTCTCTTTTCTTTCTCTTTTTATCACCTTAGGCGGAGTATCAAGCAATTCACATGTGTACTGTACTATTACTACTTACTTTCTTTCCGTGTCGTTTTTAACTCTCGATGAACTCTGAAAAAGGTATTTGGGTAGATTCCTGCTATTTCTTCATTTCCTTGATTCCATTCCATTCTTTTCTTTTGAACTGTCTAGTTCGTTAGATGTTCTCGGATTCCGTTTTTCTTAAATTGTAGGGTTTGCAATGGTTTTAGGGTCGGGTAGGTGGGTGGCTTGAAGTGAATGTATGCTTTGTTGCGTGGTTGGCTGGATAGAGGATGGTTAGGGATGTAATTACTACGAATAATTAACCGAGAGGTTGTTCAGTGTGCTGTGTGATCTCAGTGGATGAGACGTTAGACCTGATTGTCTTGTATGTAGTGGCAGGTAGTCAACCTGAAATAAATCATGTAGGATCACTCATGTTTTAGGGAATGGAGGAAGGGTTCGCAATACCCGATTACCAGTAATTATAGTTGCGTACGTAGGCGTGCACTTCACAGGCAATAATACCATAGACCCACCTATAACTCCAGCACAAACCTGGCCGCGTCATCTCCTCCCTCCCCTGATAAGTCCTCCCCCAAGCCGTGAGACAAGGCATTATCCTCCTCTACAAAGCAAGAAGGAATATGTCACAGAGATCGGACACTATACTCCAACGCAATCTGCCAGCAGAAATGCAAAGCAAACACGGGACGACTGATGAAAATCTGACTGGTATAAATTCTCACCCTGCTATGCTTTCGAAAGGCCCTATGTAAGGTAGGACTAACGGACACAGTGACTGAGGAAAACAACTGCTCTCTCTCTTCTACGGTGTTTGGATCTTGGGAAAGGTTTAAGGGCGGGCTGAGGCGGGGTGTTTTAGAGGAGATCGGACAGGAGAGCTCTTTGGTGAATGCCTCTCGGGATGGGGATGGGACGGAGTCCCTCGGCTGTCAGGTGGTTGAGAATAGCGGCTTGGTCATCCCAAAGCCCAGATATCCGTTATTGCGACATACGTCTGCTCCGAGCACCTTTGGTCAGGACCTGGTGGAACAGCGTCCGAAATTGCTGCCGAAGGGGGATCGGAGGGCGTATAGTGTTAGCATCGATGTCATCAATGGAATTTTCCCGACCCCTTCGAACACGAGACGTACGGCGTCCCCTCCCGCGAGTATGTACGAGTTTTCAGAGTTTCTCCGGCAGGATCTCCCGCGTTCGAGGGATTCGCCCGAGGTCAGGCTTCCGTGTCCCCAGATTCCTAGGAATAATCCCATCGTCTCCTACCTTGGGGATATCACTCCTCGTCCGAAGATACCGCATCTCGTGAATGTTACTGAACAGCCACGGGACTCCGCAGGTGGTTTTCCGTCTGAGCGGGGATGGTGGAATTACTTTTACAGCGGCGGGGGTGCGGCGTCTCATGGCCCAGCGTGGGATCGAGAGGAGACGACTATAAGGGCTCCGGAGCCTGCGCTGCTTCCCATGGGAAATGGTCGGTGGTCTATGGATGTGGAGGCCGCTAATACTCCGCATACCCCGTTGACCGAGAAGGCGCTCATGAAGCATCAGAGACGTTTGAGATATAAAGCGAGGATTTCCAAACTTCGAACGGCACTTCGGACAGCATGGTGCAAATTTGTTGACTGCTTCCTCCTGGTGGCTTGCGCGATCTGGTGGTTTATCAGTGGGTGCGGATGTGGATTGTTTGGCTGATGGGCGGAGGAGGGTTTGAGTTCTGATCTGAAAACTCTGGAGGGTTCTTGCTTTCACTGATACGATAGTTTCTTCTTTCCCAGCTTGTACTGAATTGGATTGTACAAGAATGGAGCGCGGGTTACGGGGGGATGTTGTAGTTAAACCTTTTCTTGCTTAATTGTGGGCCGGGATTTGGTAATGTGGACCGACGGCGAAGCCAGAGCATGGTGCCGCCCGGCGAGTGATTTGTGATGATCGTTTCCACTCCCCTATCTGTTTCTTAACCTGTCAAGTTACAAGTGTATGATAGAAGTGCTAGGATACATTAAAACACCTGTACTGTGCTCGAGGAAAAAAAAAAAATCAAATCCGCAGCTTGTCAACACCAGCATAAAATAGAGTAATTCGCGCACGAGAGACTGAATGCTATACTGAGGGTATTTTGTGACCACACTTTTTTCCTTCTCCCTACAACCACGTCTCTTATTCTGGAGTTACATGAGATGCAGTACAGTACAAGTATAGTACAGTACTGAGGAAATGATAGACACTCGCACTCACTCACTCACTCACACTCGCAACTGTAAACTGTAAACTGTACTGTTATAATATTATACCCAGCGAGCACGAGCTCCACAAAATGCCTTTGAACGGCGGTATTTTTTATTTATTAAAAAACCGGTCTAGTCTAACTTAACCGAAGGCGAGCTGATATCAGGATGGGTGAGTTATTTGGGATGGTGGTTTTGTATTGTTTTGTTTTGCATTGTGTTGTGTACAGTACTCTTTTTTTTTTTTTTTTGTGTGGTTTGGTCTGGGGTGCTGTTGTGGGTGGGTGGGGGATGTGATGGTTTGTATTATATTATAATATTATAGTAATTTACTATCATATGTCGGTGTCGTTGGGAGGGTTTGAGAGGGTTTGAGAGGTCGGCTGTGTATGGTGTATGGTGTGTGAGAGAGTGATAATTGTGATAGTCTATGTGGGAAATGTATTGCTGGGTGTAGGGGAATAATGAAAGGTTTATATAGAGAGTACTTTTGTGATTGACTTGACTTCTTTCTATTCATTAATATTCGTATTCGTATTCATGTTCGTGGAAATTAATTATTACATTGTTTTCATAAACTCATCTTTCTGATGTCACATACTCCCCTCTAATAATGCCCCCCCTCCACAGGTGGCTCCGGCGCTGGCGGTGGTGGCGGTGGTGGCGGCGGCGGTGGTGGAGGCGGCGACGGCGGTGGTGATGGTGGTGCTGGTGGAATGTATTCGCAACACACACACCCCTTCCAAATCAGCCAAACGCCTACGAACCACGCCAGCAGCGCGAGGATGAATATCACGACGACCTTAACCCACTGGTCATCGTACACGATGACCTGATCATCGGGCTGAATTACAGTTTCTCGCGACACTAGTGTGGTGGTTTGCTTTGTCGTCTGCGTTTTGGTGACTGTGGCTGTGCCTGAAACGGTTTTTGGTGGAGGAGTTATGGTTACCGTTGTTGTTGGTGGGGAGGTGGAGGTGGAGGTGTAGGTGCTTGTTATTGTTACTGGGGTTGTGGAGATGATGGTTGAGATAGAGGAGGTTGTCCGTGTCAGCGTGCTAGTTATCGTTTCCGGGGGAAGGAGTGGGCGGGTGGTCGTTATTATTGTTGTTAGAGTCGTGGTTATTGGTGGGAGGGTTGTGAGGGAGAGGGATGTGCTTGTGGTTGTGAAGGTGGTTGTGAGAATTCTGGTTGTTGTAGTGGTGGTAGATTGGGAGAAGAGGGGGACAGTGGTGGTGAGGGTGAGAGTTGAGCCCGGATTTGTTATTATCACCGGAGGTAGAGTTAGTGTTGTTGTTGATGTGGAGATTATACTAGTGCTAGTTGTTTGTGTGGTTGTGTAGATTGTCGAGGTTGAGATTGCGGAGGTGGTTGTCGTGATGGTGTTTGTGAATACTGTGGCGGTGGAAATCGCGGAGGTGGTTGTGGTAACGGTATTCGTGAATACCGTCGCTGTCGAGATTACTGACGTCCTCACCGTCGTGACCGTAGACCCCGTGAAGACGGTATTGGAAATTGTGACAGTATTCGGACATATCGATCCCGTATATGCTGTCCTGGTCGCCGTGACGGTCTCCGTCGCCGTGGGTGGGACGGGCGGGTACACCGTCCTCGTTGAAGTCACCATCTTTACAGACCCGGTATACATCGTCCGCTCATTAATTTTCGTTACCGTAGCAGTACATACCGGCAATGGCGGAGGCGTAGGGGTTGTGTTCTCGCATAGGTTTATGCACCTATTCCCAATTAGCCTTCGCACCCCAAGCAACAAATGGAGAGTGAGAAAGTGTGCAAAAACGTACCAATTATTTACCGCTTTTCTATCCGCCATAAACACGTTAGCCGGTGTTCAATTTTGGGGTATACAATGGAGGTGGACCCACCTATCCTCATTAGAGCAGCAGTCTAGGCATGTTTTATCAAAGACGAGTTCGTATGGTATTGATACTGCGCAGTCCACCTTTGGAGCAGAGACTAGACATTTTGCCGGGCAGTCTGGGAGGCCCACAAAGTCCCAGGTCCTGGGGTAAATGGTGAAGGCTGTTGTTACTTGAGCGCTCAGCAGCACTAGGATCGCTGAAGATATCGGGGACCTCATGGCGGTTTGGGGGCACTGGTGAATCCGAACCGGTACCCAATACTGGGCGTTGGAGGAGTGGGATGAAAGGGAAGGGCACTTGCGGGTTCGGTGCTTTGTTATTCAGATCATAGATCAAGTTGAGCGACTATTATGGGGGCCGGGGGGGTAGGCAGGTGAGATAGGTAGTCGATTGGGAAATTGTAGTTTAGTTATCATCTGCGATACCAGTAGGGCTGCAGCTGATTTGCCATTGCACGGCAGCAGTAAGTAAGATGGATGAGACAATGAGATATAGTACATCGTGTCATATTTTCTCATCCTCCCCAGAAGAGTTACCATACCGGTTTGCTGGATGACGGATGGGTACCACGATAATGCTATGGTACCGTACTGCACGATGCTGAAAGTCGTATGATGCAGCGTGTGGTAGAGCACAAGCACGGTACAGCCTGCAGTCCGCCACTGATACTTGATAGTACTAGTCGCGCTCAATCGGTCATATAAAGTCCTCGAGCGCGATACTGTGCAAGCCAGTCATTCGTCAGCCAGCAGACCAGCCAGCAAACGGAAAAATCACGGAGATGTCGGCATCAGGTACTCCTTCTCTCCTACCCTTACATCCTCCCATTATCTCATCCACTCAAACCCCACTTTGCTTCTTCCTTCCTCCGCGTATCTACTCATGAACACCTATGAGTGCAAAACCGCTTCCACCAACCACTCTCATTCTCAAGCCCCAGCCCACCGAAACAATTTCTCATCTTATCATCTGAAACCCCCAACGTTCGTTCCTGGACACCCACCATTCATTCATTCATTCATTCATTCATTCATTCATTCATTCATCCATCAACGAGTGAGTTGAGTGACCTGGTGTGATGTATACTGCAGCTAGGGCTTAATTGGTGCCAACGAAGTTACCCTCAACGAAGTGTTGCGGGGTTCATACCAGAGAGGAAAAAAGTAAATATAAGCAGTAGCCTTGTGGTTCGCTTGATTGTTTTTATTTTTTGTTGTGTTACCTTGGCCGGTTATGATGCCGAAACAGAGGACTTAATTCAATATCCTAGATGCACGGGGGACCGTGTACTGTCGAAGGGTTGGGGTACAGTAGCTTGCGTATGAGATACTTTTTTGTGCTCGTACTGTGGGAGAGAAGGGTTGGGAGTGAGAAGATGGAGGGAAAGAGCTGAAATGAATGTCATGGGGTGAGTGGTTGGGAATGATTTTGATTGATTGGTTGATGAAATTGCAGATTGTGGGAAATTTTGAGAGGGGAGGGGAGATTGACAGAAAGGGAAACGGTTAAGTGAGAGGTGGTTGTTGTCGTTGCGATGGAGCTGAGATGGGAAGGATGGTTACCGTAGTCAAAGGCTTGATAAGTTATTAGGTTGTGAGTTGACTACCGTACCGTATCATACGAGAAATAAAGGCGGGTATGATACTCCGATGGTGGCTGGTCGGTGGTGACTCGTGATTGGGGGCAACCACATATTGCATCCTCATCCACAAGAGAAAGAGGTGAGATGGTGAGTGCCGTGTGATGACACTGTCGCACTGTACCGGTACTCGAGTGCAGTATCATACTAGTGCGCACAGTGCTCGTACGTTCTCTCATTGTCTTGACTTGGATGTTATGTGCCTCATATTCTTGCTGCATATGATATCGTACTGTATCATAGGCTCAGCTCGTTCTTGATTAACAGAAGGCAGTTCTAAAGTCTAGCGACCTGCTGATACTCCCTCTTTCTTTCCCGCCCATTTACCTGCTTGCCACATTCACCCACTCTCATCCGTGAGCTTCTTGACTGTTTCACGAACCCTGGGCATTTACTACCTCTAGTAGTATCAAGTAAATATCTCCCATCCCCAAACTTCTTGAGCACCAAAAGTTAATAAAACATCCGCAGACCAAAATGTGGTATTGCCCCGACTTTTACAAAGGTTTCTGCCCTCCGCTCCAAGACCAATCCCAACTCTACGGTCTCGGAATCCGCATAGGAATCTACTTAATCTGGCTATCTTCAATTCTAGCCTATACTCTCCTGCATAACCCCATCTCCCGATACAGTTCGCGGGACCTAAACTACTGCTTTAGCTTTGCCTTCTTCCTTACTCTGACGTTGGACTCGCAAACTAAGCTACCAGATAAACACTACCAGGCCGATGCTTTGGTCGTGGTCCTCCTGCTCGCGGCAACGGCGACGCTTTTGACAGCGCTGGAGGTGCTCGAGCGCACGCGACCGAAGACCAAAAGGAGGGAAGAAGGTCGTAGTCGGATCGGGCACTTCTTAAGACTGTGTCTGTTGGCAGGGTTCATTGTGTATCTGAACTACTGGTGGTTCAGAGGTGTCTACGACATCAAGTCCCGCTGCGCCCGGCACACTCACTTCTTCACGAAGCCGGTGAGGATCCTGGGCGGGTTTCGGCTCATCGGGCAGATATGGTCGCCCCTCTTGATAGTGTTGTTCATCCCGATATTGATCACCGGGCTGCGCTGGGGGAATAAGAAGCGCAGACACGCAGCTCTGAATCGCCAGAGAGCGCGGGAGCCCGAAGCCGGCTCTTACCCCGGCCCGTTGAGCAAGGGGTATTGGGCTCCTCCACCTCCAACGCCCCCACCCGCTTCCGCTATCAGCCCGGCATCATCGATCTCCGACCATGGGAGGCTGAAGAAGAATAAGAGGACGCTATTCGCTGCTTGGATTCTCGGCTTTGGGGCACTATTCATTATCCTATTTGTTGAGCTCATGCTGGCGTATTCGGGTAATCCGGGTCAGATTAATAGGGTTAATGATAATGCGCAATTAATTCCTCTGCTGATTGGGTGTGGGGCAATGGCATTGGTGCTTTGGAGGTTGTATGAACAGAGAGTTAAGGTTTGTTCTCTTGAACCACTGAGGGGTTAGTAGATCGGCCGACTGACTGACTGTGGGTAGATTTGCGGAGAGGAAAATTATAGAGGGTATCAGAGCGCTTTCTTGTATGATGCTCGTGCGCCATATCCGTTTAATAGGGGTGAGTCCAACCCCCTTCCTTTTCTACGAACATATATTCTTTTCAGATCTAATGAACAGAGTTAGGCACGGTGAGGTCTGCCGGAGATAGGTTCCTGAAGACTAGATCTAGAGGTTCCGGAGAGGCTTGACAAGTTTGCCCCTATTACAGGGTGGATTTATGGCCGACTTGATATTCTAGATAGCACAATAATGTAATTGATGATTGTACGATAATTCCCACATGTTTAAATCTGGTAACCCTTCCTCCATATACGCTCCGAACGAAAATGTGAAAGGGAGGTATTCCCGGAAAGGGGTTGCCGAAATTATCTTATCCGACACACATGACTTCATGCGATATTTCCAGAAGTGCCGAGGAAAAGAGGGGAGAAAAGAAAAAAATCCCAATTCTCTTATGTTTGCTCCATTCCTCTCGATGGCAACTTTTTTGGTCTTATGACCTTCTTTGTCCTACAATAGCCCCGCATGGTGGCGTTAATAGCGATAGCATATCGATTGCACCCCCGCTTTACCGTGAGGATGGAGCGGATTCCCCACAGGAGGGGACTGCACACCGATGGCGCCCCGAGACCGCACGAGTGATTTCTTATGATAACATATTACTAGTCTTAACAGAGCGCCTCAGTCCCCAGCGCGACCCCTGTAATTCCAACTATCCCTTCTCACAAACCGCAAAATACCGGGTGGGAAGAGGCCACTATTGGAAAGGGATTGTTCCTGATCACTTCTCTCTCTTCAGGCATCGGGAGTGCGAAACGTATGGTACTGTACCTAGGTATTAAATCGTGGGGTCGTGTGAAGCCTTCTGTTTCGCGACCCCCTTGGTCTGGCCTCTACTGGCTCGCTGACTTTGGAAGAAAAAAAAACAAAGCTATCACCTATAGTGTCATTCCTAGCTAAAGTACCAGCTCAATGCTACTCGTCAGACCTTAGCTTTTACTCCAGTGGAGTGAAATTGGACATTTTCTTTGGGGGGGAAGGTTACTGTATCATATATACAATGAAAGTAGGAGACCTCCCGCAAGATATATCCCTAGTCAAGAGCATAGTAGTACTCAAGGGGTAGGTTATGCCCGTTTGTTTTACAGAAAATTTATAATACTATACACTATACCCGAAAAGAGGGTTGGAATACACGGATGCATAATAAGTTAGAGCTTAACTAATCCTACCTTACTATTATACCTACACGTGTTATAATATTATAGCTTAGCTTTAGGGGCGTTCGTGAGGTGGCTATACTCCGGCGAATGGGGAGGGACCAGAGCCTCCAAACAGGCCTCACACGTGAGTATCGGAGCAAATGCTCCAAGAAAGGGGGGTTATAAATATTGTAGAAGAGCACCATAGTACAGTACAACGAAATTCACGGCTCATGGTAACCTCGCCCAGGGCATTGCGTCCGACTTTCCAGTCGAGCGCCACGAATCAGGAAACACATTGCTACATTAGTAATTTCCGTGAATTGGAGTGAACAGGAGTCAGAAGTATACAAGTATGAGTGGCAGAAGTGGCTTGCTTTGACCTCCCTAGAGAGTTAAATAGCCCCCCTAAATACACTACTATTTGAGGAGTTTTCGCACCTGTTATTCTATCAGCGCCAACAAACCAGGCCAGCCACAGCTACACAGATGGGTGAGTGTTATGACGAAGGCTTTTCAAAGGGTAGTGTGAATGGAGATTTCCTTATGGATGCTATATAACTTACTACATAATATAGACATCTCTTTTGACGCAACTTGTGGTATCATAGGATGGATGACTGCAACAGTAAGCAGCTCCAGTATACGAGTGACGCATTATGATCATCCCCCACTGATTAACCGGTGGGTAGATAAAATATGGAGAGCCTTAAGGGACGGGAGAGTAGGTGAGAACTTACTATCTGGTGTAGGTCCGAGATTGAACCCATTTCCCTGGGTTATAGATAGAGAAAAACAATAGGGGCAGCTTGGGAAAACTTACAATAATGACTGGTCGGATATCCAGTCACAGGGCAGTTCAAACCCCCTAAAATGACTACAAAGGCCGTGACAAATGACAAGCAACATGCCATCACCCACTTACAAGCAGCAAATAAAAAACAATCCAAAGCTTCGAGTACAATACTGTCTTTAGTCATATTCTTCAGTTCCGACTAAGATAGGAGGACGTCACACAATACTAGCATCTATATCATTGACCCCGCCTCACCAACCACCTACCACCGGTCAGTCAAGGGTTCCTCAACGCCACCTAACCATCATACCGCCCACACTTTCTCAAGGTATTTATTGCACTCTCTCTATCATAGCAACCGACAACCCGAACCTTCTGGACACGACTGGTCTCGGCTCTATCTGTATGGGTTCACTACATCCCCAGCTACACTTCAAACTGTACTATACAATACCAAAAAATCACACGAAAAGGCTTCCAAAACCCTGAGCTAGATATTTAGGTCTACCTCCAGCTTTCAGGGACTAGCAAGGCTATATTTGGGCCAACCGTTGCACTAGATCGGAGAATCTGGAGCCTGGGTAATGCAGTGAATCCCAGTACGCTGATTTCGACTCTTGGGGAGGCCTAGACGTAGCTTAAGGGATGATTTGTATAATATATACAAACACTCTAGCGGGGAGATGGGATGATCGATTCGAGGGACCTGAATCCTACTGCTTAGATCAACCCTTTTACATCCAGAACTGGAGAAACTCATAAATATGCTCTAAGTTACCGGCTAACTTATGGAGAATATAGCCGTAAGCTCTCCTCTGTACCTTCCCGGAAGGTACTCATTACCACTAATGTACCAATGCCTACCCCGTTACCCAACCGACCAATAATTCTAACGACAGCAATCCCACTGACTCGCAGCCAAGATCACAACACCAATCGCCTCCGAAATACTACTATTCGACGAGAAAAACGGTCCATGACATTATCCGAGGGGAAGCCAAGGGGTCCTTTTAACTTACCAGTATAATACGATTACCTTTCGTAGATTCTTACTCATCATCATCGACTGCTAGTACTATCTCTTTCGTTATGTTTAGGGTTTTCGGTTTTCTAGGGCAATCAGCGCTTTTGGCTGGCCCGGTTCGGTTCGGTTCAGTTCAGCTTTATTTGAACTAGGCGAGTGAGCCCATTAAAAATGGTTTACCGCTCACGTCATTAGGAAATATTGTTTCGTGTGCTCTCGGTGTTCCCAAGGCTCACTCCCCACAGTCACTATATCGAGTGACACAGCATGACCCCAATATGACCCCCCAAAAAAGCAGGATTTTACTAGGGTACCGGTACCTTGCTTGCTTGTTTGTTTGTTCATATAGCATCACACAGGCTCACGGGGCTTCTCCCACAGCATCCACCCGCGCGCGTACATACACACACACACACACACACACACACACACTCTCTCTCTCTCTCAGTATCGGACGGCCACAGAAGTGCTAATACCAATTCAAACGGGAGGCCTAAACCATACCCCCCCCAGCAATTTACATAGCAGTAACAGGCACTAATCCGCCAACCCACACGAAGGACCATTTGCACGACCAACCTCGCAATGATCCAACGTACATAACAGACCCCTCCTAGCGTGCTGATCTCAGGGGGGCGTGTGCATATGTTGAAAACGAACTGAACGGAACTCTAGCATATGCGTCAAGGGTCTCTTGCACCTAACATGCCTATATACATACCGGCGCGATTTTATCTCCCTCGCCACTATTGTTCATAGCCGTAGGGGTTGGGGGATGCCCCCAGACATAGATCTTTGTCCTCACAGTGCACCTATATTATCTAGTAACCAGATCCAAAAAAAAAGGAAGAAACAGCTTACGATACAAAATCGTTAGAAGAGAGGGCCATAACAGAAAGCGTTAGGAACCTGGGGGGCTTGTAATGTAATGATCCCAACGCGGTGGAGAGAGTGATTAGACAAGTATGATATAATACATGGCCGTGGATGTTAGGGTTGGCACAAGAGCTATTCCTAGGACTCGGAATACCGTGGAAACTTGAATAATTGAACCGTGTGCTATGAAGTCCGAAATTCCCTTCTCTGGAATGGGGGCAAAAAACACAGCAAAAACACAGCCCCCTCCCCCCTGCTGAGACAGAAAAAAAAACAAAAATTTCTTGACCTTACTTAGAGAGGAAAGTCCAACGACATAGCACACGGCTCAATTATTCGAGTTTTTACGGTATATATCGAGGAAATATCTCCAGAAAAACCCCACCACTCGCGGCGCTTTAGCCCTGTCGGAAGGAAGGAAGGCTTCCGATTCCCCCATATGTCTCCTGGGCCTGAACCAGGTGAAGGTACCTTCGGAGATTGCATCCGATTGGCAGATAGTGGGTATTGATGGGCCATCCGAAGATATTCCTAGAAGTCTGAAGATATCTGTTACCCCACTGACAAGATTTATCGACTACATGGCATATGCCGAGAGGCTGCCGACCCCGCCAGCCCTGGAAGCTTTGGAAAAGCTGGGCTACAAAGCTCAGGTCAATCTCACTTTGACCTAGCCTGGCCGGGCTGCGCAGTATATCCGTGGGCTATCTGTAGGCCGGCCAGGCCGCCCAATTACACAGGTGGGGGGGTAAATTAGTAGGGACCGCAGGATACTGTGCTTGGTTTGATAATTTAGCTATTTAAGTTAAGGAGTAATGGTGGCCTGGGTGGCAGTCTGTGGCTCCACAGATAGTCGACAAGGTTTCCATCAGCGATAACGCTGGAGCACCGATGATTGATATAACAGTGCCCAACGTTGCCAGCGCCTATGGTGTAATCATATCCATAACCCTTTTTAAGCTTAAGTCCGTTTATCCGACTACTCCACCACTACGTATTACAGACGGGCGGAATCACTTAGTAAACACCCGAAGGAAAGCACTTGCTTAGCCTAAACTCGGCGACGACTGATCACCAAGCAGTCAGACAAAACAACTTTAGATGCATCCATCACGGATACAAAATACCTAAAGAATACTGACACAAGTTCATCACAAATATCACAACGCCGTTGGAATTTAGTAACATCAAAGAAAAGTTGGGAAACACGAAACCATGCTAAACAAAGACTAGCCCGATGCCGCCCAATCCCAGCCCCTTGCCCTACCAATACCGTATTTAAGAAAGTAGAAGAGAGAAAGGAAAGAGGAAAGCAAAAGGTAGAAAAAAGTTATGGTGTTATGCAAGACTGCTTCTCTTCATTGCCAATTACGAGAGAAGAGAACAGCGAAACAAACAAGCAATCCATGATTCCCGCGGGGACAAAACATGGAACCATGATCAAAGCTCCTCCCAATTTTTCCAAAGTTTTTTTCATTTTTTTCATTTTTTTTGCATTTCCCCCCACGAGACATCGCCCAGTTTCAAAGTTATTCCGAAGGCCGCCGCACTACATAAGCAAGCGGAAAAGAAAACATTCGGAGGGAGGCAGTTTAACGACTACAGGAAAAGTTCAGCGTCAGCAAGCCTCATCGATATCCAAAGGTTTAGAAGAGCGAGGTACTGACTCCTCCGCCCATTCGTTCTCGCGTCTGATTTGTTCCTCTTCATCTGGTGTAAAGTCATTCTGGATGTTGAAGGTTTTACGAATCTCCTCGGGAGATTTTCCTTTGATCATATTCGCAACTGTTTTACAGCCAACGTCAAGGAGGGGCTTGATGTCAAGGTAATTCGCGGCCTAATACAGGAATCCGTCGACGTAATTAGCACCAAGATAAATGTGTTTTTAGCACTACCAGTGCGCAAAGAGGGGGGCTTACAAGAATTATTTCGAACAACATTTCCTGGTCAACTTGCATGAACTTTTGGTCCCACTCGTCGATATCGGAAGATTTCTTGCGGCTATCGGAATCATCGTCGGCCTGGGCAGGGGGGTCGCCCTTGTGATGCTCACACCACTCGATAACCTTCTTCAAAACGTTTTCGTTGACCTGAGGGCAGAGTGTTAATGGGGAATTGTATAATAATGACGGCAACGGGGTTTGCTGCAGATATTGCTTACGTTAGGAATCGGGATAGCCTCAGTGACTTCACCAACATCCTCAAGCATATTCTTGATCAAAATCGAACGTTCAGCCACGGATTTCTCTGCAAAAAGTGCAAACAACAATTGTTAGCATGGAATGTCAATATCTCCGGCACCGCCAGGATAGGGTAAAGCTTCTAGCCGAGCAAAGGTCGAGATTGACAAGCTATCGGGAGCTGTGGATAACAACAGGAGAGGGGCTGACGACAAACATACCCACAGTGATGGTAGCCTGATCGGAGCTAAGAAGCTTGATTTCGGACATCTCGATGGTTTGGTGTATCGGATTGTTTGTTCGAAGAGGGTGTATCGTCGTGTTGTGGAGTGGAGTTGTTGATGGAGAGAAGTTCAGGTTGATGAGGAGGAGGCGAGGGGTTGAAGTAGAAATGTCGGAAGGAGAGGGAAGAGGGAGGAAAAAGAAAGAGGCAACAGCGGAGGTAAGTGAGGCTTAGTATGGGGCTAAGCGCATGCTGAGTGCCAAGATAATGATGACTCCTCCTGAAAGCCACTGATACAATGCAGGTATTGTTACAGTCGCACCCCGGACCTCACTCTCCCGGATTCTTCGTTGTCCCGGACAATTTTTCAAGATTTGTGCGAGCTACATAGAAATACACCTCACTGTCCCGGATTTTGAGGGTTTCAGGACCGGATGAAAATTTAGATATCTCTAGCCCCTGTCCACATAGAAACTATAAGTTATTCAGTGTCCGGGATTTTCTCCTAATTTTGGCCTGAAATATCATATCACAGCTGCCCGAGGCACTATTGATATAACCCACCCACCCCCCGGTCCACTGAGTAGGCAACAAAGCTTATATACAGTATCTGCAGCGGCATTAGGCCAAGGTTTTGTGATGTTTTCGGCTTATTGTTTCTGTGTGCAAGTCCTGCTACTGTACAGTATGTACGAGTAATTGACCTTTGAGAGTAACCCTAGGTCTCATACGGTTAATTTCGAATTCCCTTAGCTCAATTATTTCATTCGTATCCCTGATATCATACTATGATACAGGAGGAACACCAGTACAGCAAGAAGTGTCCATTTTGTGCAACAGGCTTTTATAAAACCAAACTGGGGAAATGAGGGTTGAAGTATAGACAGTGTTATGGCACCGTACTTGTAACATTGTCCCAATACCTCTTCATGGTCCCAAGAAGTAATTAAAGTATGAATCGGGGGTTACGTTACAGTTGATCTCAATGCATTATTTCTTAGTGGATTTTTTATCAATTATTTAGGCCTTTTACCGTGGGCTACCACGGGTATACTTTGTGAAGCTATACGAGTACTGTACTTGCACAGTGCTTCGCAGCATTTTCCGATAGTAATTAAATCTACCGTATTGTAGGAAGATTCAGAACAAGAATTCCAGCCACAAATTACCGGTATCAGTATGTATGGTATCCAAGATCAAGATACGGCACAGGCTAGAAGCAATCCTAGACCAAATGCATAAGATGTAGCCTTGGGAGTATTGAATCTCGGCCTGGGTACTGTACGAGTACACCGGGTCCACACATTCAGTGCAGGTTGTGAGTTTTCAAGGCCGCCGCATTCTAAGGCACAGTGAACTATTGGGGCGGCATCGGAAAATACATAGTATGGCACTTGAAATTGATGATATCGTGCTCGACTACAGTACTCGAGTATCACAGAATTACGAAAATCCAGTTAACGAGATCCAGGGGGCTCAGCATGAATAAATTAAGCTACCCCCGTCTAGAGGACGCCCTGGGTGTCTTGAGCCCAATCACCGATGGTGGATTTAACGAGTTTTTACGGTATGATATTTTAAAGTTTAAATTTGTGATTGGGTTCACCATTTTCAAAATGCCCCTCTTAACACTCTCGGCCGACACTCGTTTTACCGGAAGAGTGGGTTTAGGGAGGACGCGATTTAGGGATCATAGTTATGTGCAGAGAGGTCTCCTCCAAAAGCCTTGTGGTTTGGGCCCGGTTGGTTGTTGGCGGAGGTTGATTTTAGACGCCCCAGCACCTGGTGGAAAACACTCGAGTTTACATTTTTTACTGTACCGTAAAAACCGAAATAATTGGGCATCACGCTAAGACGTTGGAGTTGCCTCTCCTAGTATGGTCTGTTGTCTCAGGTGAGGGCTGAAGGAGAATCTTTGCGGTGTGTTTTCCCCCCTAACTCTAAAGGGGAAATTCTCGACGTCCTAGCGCCATGCCCAATTATTTCGGTTTTTACGGTAGGTGTTGGTGCTTACCCTACCAACGATGCGAACGTATTTTGGCCTCCCGGTGTGTACGGTGTCCATAGGTTCACATTTATGCCGGTACAGTACCGTACCAGTATTGTAAGCATATTTACCATCACCACCCAACCAGCGCAGAGAAGAACCATAGCACACACGCCCACACACGCATTTCTTTTTTTCCCCGACACAGAGTTTCATACCGGTATCGTATCATAGGACAGAAGGTTAGGGGGAACTGGTGTACCGTACCCTACAATACCGTAGGTTTGTTGGGAAATACCGGTCGGTAGCTGCAGAGAACCCAGCGAGCTCTCTCTATCCCTACCGGCGGTACTCTGCTGTGTTGAAGACACCTCCTGGGTAGAAGGGGAAAAAACATATATATGATAGGAGAGTAGAAGGAGAGGAAAAGTGAAGTGACTTTTGTATAGCAGCCTAAGGTCTGGAGCAATCCCAAGAAACAGGGACCTCAACCCTAGGAGTTCCAAGGGTTAAACTCGCTCCCCTTTATAATCTCTCTTCCTTTCCCCCAGGATTATGATCATAATCCCCCCCACCTTCGCTCCTCCGTGACCCTTGTTAGAATTCCTTTCTTGCCGCTTCTTTTCTTCTGTTCTGTTCCGTTTATCCGCACCACACCTGGCCATGTGGAGACGCGCCTATCTCGTTCTTCTCGCCGTGAGAGTTTATTTCGCTCTATCTCCTTCTTACATACATCCCGACGAACATTTCCAGGGGCCAGAAGTTATCGCTGGTATACTATTGTGCCCCTCCTCCCCCTCCACCTGACCATTTATAGCCCTGCGCCCCCCCGCTATCTCTCCTTTCTAGTTGTGCCTAACATTTTACCCTTGGATGACTAGGCGACATCTTCGAATGGCGAATCACAAAGACTTGGGAGTTCACTTCATCGGCTCCCATACGCAGCGCTTTCCCACTATGGGTGGTTTACGGAACTCCCATGCACCTGTTGCGCTGGATTGCTCCTGGATCGGAACCACCCAGTCCCTGGCTTGTTTTCAACACCTTGAGAGTTCTATTCTTCTTGATATCGTTTGTGCTTGGTAAGTTTGTCTCTTCTACCTTACGCGGGGTCGCTCGTTTGGTGGGGCTTGTGCAAGGTATCATATGGGAACGCGAGCTGCGCTGACACCACAAGAGAGGACTGGGCACTTCAAGAACTCATTGCTTCACCGAGACTCAGACGGACGAGTCTCCTACTGCTAGCTAGTAGCTTCGTAACCTGGACTTATCAAACCCATACATTCTCCAATGCTGTAGAGACCATCGGTGTCGCCTGGGCGCTGGTGCTGATTCAGAGGATTAAAACTTCAAAAGTGGGTTTAGCCCGCGTGAAGCTTCCCTTGCAGAGTCTTTGAGTTGACCATCCCGATAATTAGGAAGCGGCATGGCTATCAAGCGCGCTGTTTGGGATGACTGTGGTTTTTTGCTTCTTCAACAGGATCACCTTTCCTGCATTCATCCTTCTCCCGGCTTTCCAATTACTTCCTCACTTCCTTCGCCAGTAATTATTGCTTCTCTAGCGGATGTTGAGATGGCTGCTGACCGTGTCCTGGTAGCCCTACCTGTATAATCCCCCTCACGTTCACTACCCTTCTCACTGCGGGCGCGGCGATATACTATGATACGGTTTTCTATTCTGCAAACACACCCACAATCTCACTTACGTCGCTTACCTCCCTCTTTGAGACTACACCGATAATCACTCCCATCAATAACCTCCTCTACAATGCGTCCCCAAAGAACCTCTCCAATCATGGCCTTCATCCCAGATGGACCCATTTCCTAGTAAACCTTCCCCAGCTCCTCGGCCCGGCCATCTTCTGCCTCGTCACAATTCGTCGGGCCTCTCTTCCTGTTCTCTCGGCCATCTCAGGCGTCTCCCTCCTCAGCATATTCCCCCACCAAGAAGCCCGTTTCCTTATCCCGGCAGTCCCACTCCTACTCTGCTCCATCTCCCTCCCCCGCAATAAAATTCTTAACAAACTCTGGATAACCTCTTGGATAATCTTCAACGTCCTTCTGGGGACCCTCTTCGGCGTCTTCCATCAGGGGGGAGTGGTCCCCACCCAACTTTATCTCGGAAGCCTCACACCAGCGCCAACACCTACCACCGCTGTCTGGTGGAAAACGTACTCACCACCAACTTGGCTGCTTGGAGCAAAAGATGATAGCCTGATGACAGTAGACTTGATGGGCTCCTCTCTCGACAAACTAATTGAAACAGTGAAGCCGCTGGCAGACTGCTCTCGGAAGAACTACTTGATAGCTCCTTTGTCTGCCACCGCATTGGACCAATTTGTCTCTGTCAACTCGCCATCGCAGCCATTCACGTTAGAAAAGAAATGGGAATACATGAACCATCTCAACCTCGACGATATGGATTTTGTCAGTGACGGGGTATTATCCACGATACAGCGAGTTGTAGGAAGACGTGGACTTGCAGTGTGGAGGATTGGGAAGATTGGGTGTTAGTTGGGCTTGCTTTGCTACGCACACAATATGATATCATAATATTTCCGTTTTTTTTGGGGGGGGCTGGTTTTAGAGCATTTGGCTGGGCAAAAAGGGAAGGATGGGACATATCGGCCGGTATAATAGGCACTTCTGATAGAGCCTTATTGGGCTTGCGGATGTTTTACTCGAGTACATCCTTTTCTCCTTTGCTCCCTATTTTAGGGATTGACTGGCTGTTAGTTACCGGTAGTTATTTTTATTTTTATTTTTTATTTTGTTCCTTTCTTTTGTATTTTTATTTGCATTTTTTCTTCCGACTCGGAAAAGGACAGGATGGGAAATCATTGGGAATGGGACGGAATGATACAGGACGGTACATACGGTCTAGGGGATTTCTTTGGGGAATTTCTTTGGGATGTTGGGAGTCTAGGGCTGGCTTATGTCGATCTATTGCAGTATACCATATCAATATAGCCGTAATTTCTTGGTGTCATTGAATTTCTTGCCTTGTGGGCTTGTGAGGTTTGATACTTCTTTGCTGTAGCGTAGCTCAACCGTGTATAGTAGCTTGAATGTTCCGAAGACCAGACTTATTTAACCTGCGATGAACCAATTCCATATATGTTATTCTGTACTCGTAGTGACGCACGACACAAACCAAGGGCCCGTCCGGATTTTCCAAAATATTGCAACACAAAACTAGGCTTTCTCGGCAATCCCTGAGAATCCCAATATTTGGCATATTGGATGTATATTATATATAATATCATAATTCCCGTCACATCCTCCACAACCTCCAAAATTTGACATTCACCCTCTTGAGATACTTCACCATTATAGGCTATCATACCATAAAAAAAATACCGGAGACTAACTTTACTTTACTTACACCGCACTCGAGCACACAAAAGCGAGCGCATCATACAAACTTTTCACCACTCCAACCAACCAAGCCTCCACCATCACAGAATTACGAGTAATCAATCTCCACCCAACGAGATTTTCCCAAAATCCCGTTGTGGATTTTTCGATTTCTAATTAGCTAGACATGCAAAGCGGCCCCTTACCTCTACAGTCCCCCCCCCCAAAAAAAAAAAAAAAAACAGCGCCCGTGATCCCATCCAAGTCCTCACCCCCTGTGATATCATACCTATTCTATGATATAATACTCGAGGTTTCAATTTCATCCATTCTACAAGGGCGGGGGGGAGGGATTTAGGGATTACCCGGTAGTATGATACCGCATCGGACCGCACACGGGCTGGCGGCGGTATAACTCGAGTTCACCTCGGGTCTGTCCCTTCTTCAAAACTATCATAGTCTGATTATTAGATTTCCTGCTTGACTGTCGCAACAGGGTTCGAAACGAGGGGGGGAAAAAAGTACTTATGTGTAATGCCTTACAAGCAGGAAAATCTACAAGAATTGTGTGTAGTAATTACGATTTAGCTTGCTCCCTCTTGTTAAGGCTGCGATAAGTTTTCGGTGTCAACTAATCATGGTATATCACTCGACTGTCATTACCGCCATAGGAGAGCTCTGGCATCGCACAGGCACCAACTGCACCTCCTCCCTCCCTTCCCCACCACTCTCCTCAAACTAATATAGTGCTTGCACTCACACTCCCCATCACATACTCAAGCGTCGAAACTTCTCAATTTCGGTCAATCGAATGGGCAGGTAAAGGCTGAGAAGAATGATGATAATTGTGATAGTCTCTGTAGAGATATGGCAATGATGATGTGATAAAAATACACGCACACAAAGGTAACAAACACCCCTTAACAATGACTATGACAAAAAGGCAGAAAGTGAAAGAGAAAAGAAAGAACAATGCACCTCCCAAAACATAAAGATAGTGAAAAACAAAAAAGCAGGAATAGGCAAACGAGAAAAAAACATTTGCAGCAAGCTGGGAAAGTGCAGTTTTTTTCTTTTCCTTCCCAGAGAAGGATGATGAATGTTGGAACCTGGAGGACAGCAAAAGTATGGCAAAAGGGGAGGCGGGAAAGCAGTTATGCTCATGAAAGAGCAGGCGGTAAGCTAACCTTTCCTGGTATAACGAACGAATTACGCATTGTTCCCACCACCACCAGCAGCAACACCCCTCATCCGCTTCCTCTCAGCAAGCCTCTTTTCCGCAGCGGCTCTCCGTGCAGGGTCCATCGCCAGGGAGTTAACCCTTCTAACCCCGCCACCTATCGCCCCTGCCCCGCTACTCACTCGCCTTCCAACGACTTTACCAACCCCCGTGACTTTCCTGGCGGAGCTAGAGCTTGGAGGCGTTGGGGCTATATTGACTATGGAGGCTCGGGGGCTGGCCTTTTGCTTGCGGTGTTGTTGAAAGTTGGTGTACTCGCTGTTATTGGCGACAGGGGTATCTGGGGGGAGGTCAGGAAGGAGAAGGGATGATTCAGTGTCAAGATTGAGGGGCTTGTTGTTTGTTTGTTTCGGGGTTTCCGCAAAGGAGAATGTTGGAAGTTTTGGTGATGGGCTGTTAAATTTCACGGGGCTTCGGCTTCGAGGGGTGGATGGCGGGGGAGGCGGAGAGGTGGCCGACGGACTTTGGCGGTCGAAGCTGCGGTCTACTGCGCTATCGTCGCTTGCACTTTCCGGCTCCTTGTTTTCCCGGCTTGATGTGGTGGGGAGCGTTGTAACGTCGATCTTTGTGGCGCCGTTCAATTGAAGTCTCAATTTTTCGATTTCCTTCTTGGCATCTCGAAGATGATCGTCCACTCCGGATTTTTGCGTCCTCAGGGAATAATTTTCTTCTTTGACTTTACGTAGCTCCTGCGCTGTGGTTCTTTGCTTCATCTGCCATTCTCTGATGTCATCTCCAGCTGTGCCCGGTGCCGGACCGCTAGATTTCTTGAGCTCATCTAGCTCCGCCCTCATCCGCTCCAACTCTCTCTCAAGTCTTCCGGTGTACTCCCTAAGATCCCCAATTTCCTTGTCGAGTCTCTCCTTCCCCCATTCAGCGGCTGCAGTCTTCCCTTTGGCTTCTGCTAGCTCAGCCCTCCACTTCCGTTCAGACTCTCTCTTCTCTTTTGCCTCATTTAGGGATTTCTCCCGAAGCTCGGCCCTCAAGTCTTTTCTTGCCTTTTCCAGACTTTCAACTTGTGCTCTAAGCCGGTTTTCTGCGTTGGATCGTATCCTGTTCATACTTTTATCTCCTTCCTCCTCGATAGCCCTCATCCTATCCAGCTCTCTCTGAAGTTTATCCTTCTCTGTCGTTACATCCAGATAACCCCTTTCCAAACCATCAACTCTCTCTCTCAAATTCTTAGCCTCCAGTCGGACCAGTCCATACTCCTTGGCTTCCAATTTAGCACACTTTAATTTCTTTTTTAAATCTGCCACAACTCCTTCGAGGTCTTGATCGTCATCTCCGTTAAACATGCTCATTGAAAGTTCCGTGATTTTGCTTTCTCTCTGATCTAACATCTCTTCAAATGCCTGTAATCTCTCCTTGTGTATTTCAATGACACCCTCCAGTCGTTCCCGCTCCTGCTTACTTGCAGCTAGCTCTGCATCCCTCTCCCCAAGGCGCTGCAAGGCCTGTTCAAGGACATGGGTGTTATAGGAAGAGGAGGAAGAGAACGCATTCGTATAGCCAGTCGCGGTTGATGGAGCCCCAGAGGTACTCACAGAATGCCGCTTCAGCTCGCTCTTCAATCTTCTGTTCTTTTCCGTGACCTCTCTGACCTTCTCCCCGAGATTGACACATAGTTCATCCTTCTGTTTCGCATATCCAGTGGCGATCTTGCACCGAGTTTTGAGTCTATCGACCCTGGACAATGCCAACCCTTCAATCTTTTCGGTACGCTCTTTCCAGTATTTTCCAGAATTAGAACGAGGAGCTTCCATGTCCATAGTAGCATCGGCCTCCTGAAGCTCTTCTGGAATAGCTTCATCGTCTTCGGATTCGTCCAAGAAATCGCCAATGCGACTCTCTTCATTAACATCGTAGTATCCAGCAAGGATAGGAGCAGTTGATTTCTGAGGCTGCTTACCCTTATCAACCTTTTCAGCAGGCCCCGACTGCTCATCATCGTCGGGGAGCCGTGAGGAACCTGGATCTGACCAAGATGCAGAGCGTTGATGATGGGAGGCCGTAGATACCTTAGGAGTCCAGGGGCTGGGGAACTTCCCCGGAAACTCATGCGGAAGACCAGATCTGATGTGGCCATTGCGATTGGGTGGAGTGGTCGCTGTGGGAACTGAAGGATGGAATGTTACAGCTTTTTTACGAGCCATAGCTGTACCAGGAGTCATGAGGATTCCTTTAGTCGGTGAGACAGGACGTTTAACAGGAGTACTATTGGTCAGGTTGGGTGGCAGTTCTGAAGTGGAAATAGATGATGGGTCAAATAGATTGGGCTTTCTGGTGATTTTGAACGGAATTGGTTGCACAATGGGGTCGTTCGAGGCCTCTAAACCTTCAGTTTTATCTAATGGTTCAGAGCCCCGCCTCGAGTGCAAAGGCAAGTCTTTGGAAGTGACTTCATGCTTCTCCTCTTTGACTGGTTGTGGATCCGGTTTCGACGTCTTCCTCTTATGGGGTGGTTTCTCATCGAACTTGGATGGAGCAGGAGTTCCAAACAGAGTCGTTCGAAAGGCTTTAAGGGCAAATATCGCTGGAGGAGTTTGCGGGGGCATCATGTCATCATCATCTTTGAATGTCAGCAAGTTAATGAAGACATTGGCATTGAAATAGAGTAAAGTCACCTTCATCGTCGGAGGACGATGTGTTTGACCCACTATCAACTTCTTGGTGTGAGGTGGAGGTGTCCCTTGGGATTGGGAGATCTGATTCTTTGGTAGAGACCGCCGCGGCGATTTCTGGCTGGGCTTGGCCGCCCTTCAGCCAGCTCAACATGGTGTTTGTAAATTTGTTCCGGTGTCCAAGGGGTTAGGATCGAAGAGCCAGAAAGGTGTTGGCGGGGCTGGCCGAGTCTATAAGTGTTTGATCTGAGACCGTTGTTTGTCGTGGTTGTCGGTACCGAAAGGTGACGGTGAGCGGGTGGTGGTGTTGCAGTTCGGATAGAGAACAAAGAAACGAAACGGAAGAGAGGCAGAAAAGGCGTTTTTGTTTACGCGGATTGTTGACGTTGCTGGGGCAACGCTACCGACAATCAGCTGATAAAACAGGAAGCAGAGCATACTCGATGGTTTAGCTCAACGGCTTTCATAGGCTTCGGGCTTGCTTCTTCCGGCTTGGCGTGTTCCCAGGGTTTACCTCTGACACTCAACGGTTTGTCTCGCCTAGGATCTCGGCGTTGCCCCTCTGTCCTTATTCCTTCCGTCTTATTCCAACCTCGACTGACCCCAAACATCTTCTCCCCAACCCCTCAAGAACTATCACCAATAGTAAAAACAATCCACAGTCCATGGCGTCCGGCTCTTTCTAAAGCTCCGGCTTAGAGGCCGTTGTAATCCCCAGAAAAAAACAGGCCAATCTCTCCGATCCACTTCGACTAATTATTACCAACCCCCTCCTTGTCTCCCCCACTAAGCTACGCGGACACCTCCACCTTCATTACTATCCTCCAAAACGAACAGAATGCCGGCCACGAATAAAGTATCGCGGACTGCCCAGAACCACAAACAGTCCAACCCAAACGGTGCCAGCAAGGCCCCCCATCAAAATGGTGGACCTAAGCTTCCCCCTACTACCCCGGGAAAGAAACCCAAACGTGGTTCTATAAGTGCTCCCAAGCAGCCTACGATGACGCCTGTGCCTCCTTCCTTGGACTACATCAAGGTACAAGAAGATGAGATTGAGGTATTGAAGTCTATATTTATGGACGATTATGAAATGGTTGAAGCTGCAGGAGCTTGGAATGTGAGCAATATACTTATCTGTGTTCTTTTTAGCTTTGAGTCCCCCAAAATGGGGACTCTTCGCATTCATTCATAATTTCTAATGGATTTGCCTCCTTTGCGTAGAAATCCAATTTAGCCTTCAAAATACATCTCAAAGCTCCCTCGGATGAGGAGATATCTTGTGTCCTCCATGTGACTTTCACAGCTACTTATCCAAAAACTGGTGAGAAACTCGTGATTAATCGTCATCGATATCCTACTTACTAGTATTGATTTTAGCCCCGGAACTCCGTCTTGTACCATCCTCTGTCATCCAGCCAACTCAGGGGGAAAAACTACAATCCCTGCTTGCGCAGTCTCTGCGGAAGAACTTGGGACAGGAAATGATTTTCGATATTACCTCTGCAATACAAGACGCCCTGGAAGATATCGTTCAATCAAAGCTAGCCGACCAAGACAAACCCAGTCTTGATGAGGAGCGAGCGCTGAAGGCAATGGAAACTCAACTTCTTGCTAAACGGGAATCAGAGGAAGCTCGTAAACGTGAAGAGAGAATGGAGATGGAAGCCCAGCGGAAGCTACAGGAGGAGATAGATGAAGAAATTCGCAGACAAAAAGCGAATGCCAAACAGTCTCACGAGAAACGAAGGGCCCCATCAATAGACTATGACGATGTAGCAACCGATGACTGCATTTTGTTTGATCGGGTCATCAGTATCAAGCGTGGGTACAATGCTGTTCCTATTATGTTTCGCAAGGTCTCTGGAATGGTTAAGATTGCTACTGGTCCTCTCATGTCTGTGTATACTGTTCACCCCGTCCTTACCCCAAACCAAGAGAATGGCCTCCCACTGGTGCTTAAGCAGGTGGATGTCCCTGATGTCCTGAATACGAAAGGTATGGATGGGAAAAAGAAAGTACAAAACCTGGAGTTGGAATTGGACGAGTTGAGGGGATTGAGGCATAATAACGTTGTAGAAATTTACGGTAGCAAGGTTTCCCGCATTGACACTTTGTCAGGTAGTGGTTGTGAGAATTCGTCCGGCTCTACAGGAGGTTGGCGAATATCTATACTTATGGAATACTCCAACAAGGGAAGTCTGCACGATTTGCTGGAAACCGTGGGCCAACTTAATGTCGAGATGGTGAGAGCATGGACTATCTCTTTAATAGAGGGCTTGGATTATATCCACAGAATGGGGACGGTTCATAGAGGAATCCATGCTGAGAACGTTCTTTTGTTCCGGGACAGTTCGGGCGACTCAACCATCCCCAAACTTACCGACATGGGCTATACACAAGCGCTACGAGAGATCATAGACAACGAGAATGGGCGTCCTGAAACCTCGACTGTAGCGTCAGCAAAACCCGTTTCTTGGCTTCCTCCAGAAAACGCGAACCAGGTAAAGGCCAAACAAAACAACCGCAAGACAGACATCTGGAATCTGGGTATTATGATCCTCCAAATGTTGTTTGGGCTCAAGATTGTGGAAAAATATTCTTCTCCGTTCTATCTCATCCATGATATGGACCTTTCGGATTCCTTAAAAGATTTCCTGGAGAGGATATTCAAGTCGGATCCGAAGAAAAGACCTACCACCTTTGATTTGCTTCCTTCTGAATTTCTGAGGAGCAGCGATCCTATCCTCGTTCCTGGTACCCCATCTCCTGAGCTCTCGAAGGCGGACTGGCCCGTGTCAAGTAGAGGAAGTTCCAATCGCCCTCGTCGAGACTCCGCTATTGTGGGGAATACTAGCAGATATGCTAATGATTTCACGGAGCTTGGGCGATTGGGTAAAGGAGGGTTTGGCGAGGTGGTCAAAGCCAGAAACAAGCTCGATGGCAACGCTTATGCTATCAAGAAAATCACAAAAATTGGTCGCTCTAAGCTGAACAACATCCTACACGAGGTTATGCTCTTGAGCAGGTTGAACCATAAATATGTGATCAGATATTTTACTGCATGGCTAGAAGAGGAAGACCCCAATGCGCAAGCACTTTCTGAATCATCTGGTGGTGAGGACGACGATTATGGTAGCGATGAGGACAGTGATGATAGCGGGCCTGCTGTATTCTCTGGAAGCTCTATTGGGGCAGAGGCTGAGGGCGAAGGGAATTGTCGCAACGGAGAGAGTGGGAGTGACGATGGCATCGAGTTCACGAACGGCACTGGTGGTTTAGATTTCATTAGTGGGGGTGGATATTCGGATGTCAGCTTTGAAGATGATAGTGATGAGCTAGACGAATCAGAAGACGAGGAAGAAAATGGAGAAGGTGTTCCCAAGGTTATGAGAAACCGCGATGAGAAGGGCCGGGCATCCATTGTCAGAAGGAAATCTAGTGGTGGGAAAAGTTCTAGATCCACCTTATACATACAAATGTCACTCGCCGATCAACTGGTAATTTTTATCCCCGACATCCCCTTTGTCACTTATGCCTACTAACATCGTAAGACCCTGAGAGATAAAGTCCTAAGTGGCTTGCATGCCGATGAGGCCTGGAGACTACTTCGGCAGGTTCTTGAGGGGTTGGCCCACATCCATGGACTTGGGATTATCCACCGTGATCTTAAACCCGAGAATATATTTATCGATTTAAACGGAAATCCGCAGATCGGAGATTTCGGGTTGGCCACCAGTGGGCAGGTGACAAATAAGGCCGGCCAAGCTGGGTCAGATGATATAGATTTAAGTACTAATGTTGGAACTGTTCTCTATGTAGCTCCAGAATTGAGGACCGCCAAGGGCCATGGCAAATACGATGGAAGGGCAGACGTAAGTTTTCCATATCGAGCTTTGATTTAATATATTTTACTAGTCTAATAAGATAATGTAGATGTACTCTCTTGGGATCATATTCTTCGAGATGTGCTATACTCCTCTTGTCACGGTTATGGAACGTGGGAAAGTCATTGGAAAGCTCAGGGAAGGGGAGGCCAACTTCCCGCTCGATTTTGCAATGGACAAAAATGCGGTTCAAGTCTCTATCATCAAATCGTTACTCAGCCATGATCCGGCTGAGCGGCCCTCGAGCACGGACCTGTTAAACTCAGGAAAATTACCACTCAAGGTCGAAGACGAAACCATACGTCAAGCATTACAAAGCATCTCGGATCCCGGAACCCCTCATCACCAGCAGGTTATGTCCGCGCTTTTCTCTCAGAGTACTAAGGAATACAAAGACCATACTTATGATCCTACGAGAAGTGTCCTCTCACGCCACGATATTATCCTCCAGGGAATGGTCAGAGAGCGTCTCACCGAGTTATTCAGGCACCACGGAGCTGTGGAAACCACCAGGCCACTCCTACTCCCTCGAAGCAAGCTTTACAACAGGGATATTGCTCAGCTACTAGATCAGAGCGGGACAGTCGTACAGTTGCCGTATGATCTAACATTACCCCATGCGCGGTCATTGGCTAGACAAGAGACTCTTAGTCCAAAAACCTTTACTTTCGGGACAGTATACAGGGAGAACCCAGCAGGTGGTCAACCTCGAAACCATGGAGAAGTTGACTTCGATATTATCAGCTATGATAGTTACGATCTCGCGATTAAGGAGGCTGAAGTGATAAAAGTCATTGACGAAATCCTGGATGCATTTCCCAGTTTGCGTAGTGCCCAAATGTGCTTTCACATTAATCATGCAGATCTCCTAGATATAATCATGGAGTTCTGCAGGATCAATCCAGCACATCAACCTGTTGCAAAGGACATCTTGAGCAAACTCAACACCGGCCAATGGCTTTGGCCTAGGATTAGAAATGAACTGATTATCTCTGGATTAGGAATCTTGCCAACCAGCCTTGATGATCTTGCCAAGTTCGACTGGAGGGACGAACAAGAGAAAGCGTTCAGCAAGTTAAATCTTCTTCTTCGTGGCTCAGGTTTGGTTGATAAGGCAAAAACGGTCTTTACTCATATCCGTGCTGTGATCGGATACCTAAAGCAATTTGGAGTCACAAGGAATATATACGTCAATCCTCTTGGAACCTGGAATGATAAATTCTATCGTGGAGGTGTCGTTTTCCAATGTGTTGTTGACTCTAAGAAAAGGGATGTCTTTGCCGCAGGCGGCAGGTACGACAGCTTGATACAGAGCCATAGGCCAGCTATCCGAGGTATTGCAGAGGAAACGCATGCCGTAGGATTCAACTTAGGCTGGGAGAAGCTCTTCACCTCTATGGCTCGTTTCCAAAAGAACTATGCCAAACTACAACACAAGAAAGGGGAAGATGAGAACCTTGGGCCGTGGGCAACTAGGCGCTACGATGTTCTTGTGGCTAGCTTTTGCAAAAAGGCCCTCAGAACTCACGGAATAGCAGTCTTGCGGGAATTATGGGCAAACGGCATCAGTGCAGAGCTCGCAGGTGACGCCTCCAGCCCAGAACAGCTGATCAATAGTTACAGAGGAGACGGGATATCCTGGATCATCATCATCAAGCAAGGCTCTGGTTCTTCACCGGGTGGAGACCGCTGCCTGAAGGTGAAAAGCTTGTTCAAAAAGGAGGACGCTGAGCTCAGGGTTGTAGACATTGTGCCATATCTAAAAAACGAGATGATTGAGAGAGAGAAGAAAGAAAGAACTTCAGCTCTTCCTGGAAGTCCGGGGGTGCTGGCTGGGATGAAATCTCTCACCAGACACCCCAGCTCCGGCGGCGAAATATCTGGACGCCAAGTGGGAGATGACGGCGACGCGCGTGTGAGGATTCTCGCGAGCGATCGAAAAGGCAGGAAAATCAGCAAGGGCAACATTATTAGCGCAGGTAAGATTATATTTACTTTAACAACTCTTTCTCTAGTAATGCTAACTATTCCACAACAGCCCAGAGCGCAGCATCCAAACTCCTCACAGGCTTCCTTCGCGACGCCCCGATTGCCGCAATCGACGTCCGTGATGACATTCTCGATGCAATCAAGCATGCAAGCCTTCACGACCTAGAGGCCTGGCGTAAAATCATCCAGGGTGCCCCTGCCGTCGATAGGAAGTACATCTCCCAGGTCCAGGATCTACTCGCAGACCTCAAAGAAAACTCACAGACTAGTGGATGCCTTGTGTTTAATTACCGTACCGAGGGGATTATTTTTTACTACTTGACTTAAAATCATGATGGAGTGTAGGTGACGTGACAGTCGGATCTATGGCATCTTTCTTATAATTTATTTTAAATTCTCCACTCTGCTTGGTTTGTCTTTTCTTTTTTCTTTCCCTCTTTTCCCATCTCTATCTCGCGTATCGTGACGATAATGGGGGTGGTGTATGGTTTTTCTTCCCCTTTCGCATTGTAGCACCATATGATAAGTGTTTTCAACACCCTTCTGCCGCTAATCTATCACACGGAGTTCGATATGTACCATACCTTTTGCTCTCTGCTATGTTCTGGGGTCCTATCATAAGTTAAGCTACAAGGCATAAATGGAGGTTTAATGCTACTTACTGTGCAGGATTGAGAATATGGGCGAGTGATATCGTGTGCATGAAGTGGTGCAGGCTCAGCGCGATCGAATGATATATTATAACAAGCCATTTGTTCCATGGGCTCATCTGTTACATATCCAAGACGACACAGTAGCCTCACTTTCCTTTCCTTTCCTTTTTTGTCAGGAGCCATATTTCATAACGCCGAACTATCGTACAACACAATTTATCAGTAGAAAAAAACGGCTGCTTGCCATTCTAGGAGCCGGAAAGTATCCACAAACTAATCCACAAGTAACATGGCAGGCCTCCTCGACCTGACGAAGACAAAAAGTCCACCACACCAACCAGCCTGAGAACCTTTAACGTGCGCATCTAACCATCCACCAATTGTCGTATCCCAAGTTCATTTACATCCCGCCACACACACACAAGAAAGAAGGGAAAAAAAAACTCCAAACTCCGATCCATGACAAACGTAATGAGAGAAACGCCCCTCCTCCCCCAAAAAAAGACAGGCCAAAGTAATCTACTTCTTCTCAGCCCTGGGGGTCGGCATAAACCTCGACCGTGCATTACCAGGCGTGCCCGCATCCGCTCCGAAGATACCCGAATCGCCACCCCTCCCAGCCTTCAAGTTCCCTAGCAACCTCTGTCCGGCGGGTGTAAGTGCCGCACGAGGGGTGCTCTTGAAAGTTGGGATCTCCCGCCCCTTACCGTTCCCGCCCAAAGGCGTCATTCTCGGCGTGGTGCCCGTACCGCTTGCAGCCGTAGCAGCAGACAACAAAGGGTTGGCTGGCGCACGCTTCCCCTTCGCGACTCGGTCTACCATTCGGTGGTGCAGCAATTCCCGTTTCGGTGTCGGTGCGAGTTTAAAAGGCATGGGTGTTGGTGTGGAGTCAGATATAGGGGCCAGACTTCCCCAGGTGAGGGGCGGGGCACCGAGTTCGCTGGGTGAAGGGCTGGGTGCATCATCGACGAAGGAGTATCCGTTGACTCTTGGCGTTTCGACGGCACCGAAGCGGGATTCCGATGGCAGTAGGCGAGGTTTCCCGGATATTGCATCGCGGACTACGGAGCGGGTGGGGGAGCTTGGGAGTTTCGGTGGTGGGGGGGCGGGCATGCGGGTGTTTGAGTATGCGATCGCCTTGGGCGGGAGTTCCCTGTCGGTCGGCAATGGGGCGGGGGGAGGTGGAGGGGAGAGATCGGGGGTAAACATGAGGCCGTTCTTCGGCTCGGCTTTCCAAGTGTTCGGGAAGGGCTTGCGGTCATCCTTCCATGCGAGGGATTTCGGAGGGCCGCCATCTTCCTCCTCGCTCTCCGCTTGTGCTTTCAGGCGCTTTTGGTGTGCTTTTGTGCGGAAGCCGGGGATCCTGTTGTCGTTCCAGAGGAACGCGTACGCACTCCGTTTCTTCTGGTTCTGCTTATCGAGTAGATCGTTGAACGAGGCATTGTCTTCGGATGTATACTTCGCCTGAAATGCATCCAGGCTCAAGTGCTTCTCGTAAACTGGCTTTCCCACCTCCTTCTCCCCGCTACCCTCCGCCGGTGCCATGGGATTACTCGTCGCGGTGGGCGTGGCTGAGAGCTCGCGGAATGCTCGAGGCGTGGATGTAGTAAGACTAGTGCCCCGACGAGTCCGCCCGAGACGCGGAGTCGTCATTACCTCTGTGAGCTTGCGCCCGGCTTCGCGGATCCATTCTGTATCGTGGGAGTCGAGGGCGTCGAGGTATTCTTGCTGGTGCTTCGTCTCAAGCAAGCCAGGGAAGAAGTCGCGAGCGATGATCTCGGACTAAGCCTATAGTTAGTTTCATGAGACCCCAGGAGGGGGTAGAGGACTCAAATCTTACCAAGGCATCGGTGTACCGATCTTCGTCTAGAACGACGGGCGGCCGCTTGATCCTTTTTGCTGGAGGTGGCGGTGGCATGAGCTCCATGTCAGCCTTGCGGGTCAGCGCTCTTGAGTCCGCGCTTGAAGATGCCATGGTTGATGTGGTTAATGGTGGTGAAAGTGGTGGTGAGGGGATGTAAGGGTAAGTTGGAAAGGTACAGTAGGAGTACGGAAGGCTGTTCTCAGGGTTGAGAGGGATCCAAAGGCTAGGAATTAAAGCCAAGGTGCATACTTTTGTTACGATTTTTGGATGTGGCGTAAGAAAACTAATCACGTGTTTCTAAATTTACTTTCGCACAGCCACAACTGCCCCAAAGACGGAACAAAGTGTCCTCTTCCCTCCATTTTTCCGTACCCCAAGCTCTCCCGCCTACTACCTCATCACTGCCACAAGCGCTCATTCCTACAGCTCTAAATTTCCCACTCCCCCCGAAACCTCCAAAAGTCGGAGGCTTCAAGGCAAAAATCGAAAATACAAAAAAAGAACATGGCACAATCCCCCGACGTCTTCGTCGTCGTCCCCATAGAAATGGACCCGACCACCAAAGCTATCCAAGCTTTCCCCTCCTCAAACGACCCCCTCCTCACTCGGGAACTCGAAGCCCTCAACACCCTCCACCGCACTTTAAAATCCATTCCCGAAATCACAAACGGTGTCCCACCTCCGCCCACCTCCGTCGGACCCAAACGATCCACTCAGATCGAGCGCATGCGCCAAACCGGCAACACTGCCTTCCGCAAACAAAACTACGCCGAAGCGGTCGACCTCTACACACTCGCCATCTCCATGGCTCTCACCCGCCCTCCCTGGGAGCCCAGTGTACTGTTGAGGGACGAGTTACAGCAGCTGTATGCGAACCGTGCCCAGGCGCATATCGGCATTAATAGCTGGCCCGAGGCACTCGCGGATGTGAACGCTAGTATCGATCTCAAGCAGGTGGGGAATCCGAAGGCACATTGGAGGAAGGGAAAATGCTTGAAGGAGATGGGGAGGTATGAGGAGGCGAAGGAGGCGTTGGAGTTTGGATTGGAGTTTGGAAGTGATGGCGAGTTGGCGCATATGCTGAAGGAGGTTAATGAGACTCTAAGCAAGAGAAAGCAGTAACGGCACACTGCTTCTGAAGACAGTTGCCCGGCCAATGGTATGTTTGGACGGCTTCTGAGGATCTTATCTTTTCTCTTTTTTCCCTCCTTGATTTTTGATGGCCTTTCCGACGCCCGTCTACATGAGCTGAGGGAGTATACAATTTCATACATTTGTACGATAGTATTAGTTCAAGGCGTTCACCTAAATAATTACTCGAGTACCACCTGAAAACAAGCGCTAGTGGTGGTACTAGGTGACTCTAATCCCCTGAAATGCGGAAGGCTAGAAGGACGGCAATATACGCAGTGTCCTTGAGAACGCTCCGGGTGAGAGGGAAAAATATATAAAGTTTCACAAGGGAATCTTGGCTCACCCGATCCATTTCCTTCTTCTCTACAAGTGCCTCCGCTTAGGCTACGCAAATATATTACCTTCTTGTTTATCTAGAAACGAGCGAATCCCCCCGTCTTAAGTCTATCAACGACAACAAGGAAATCAATCAAGCCACCATAAATCACTCGATTCTTAGGCTTTTTCGATCCCTTTCCACCGCCCCGATGCTCCCCCCCCCTTTTGCCGGCACTCTTGTGGGCTTACTTCCTAGAGCCCTATCCACTGATTTGTCGAGTAACATTTCACGATGGGGACTGTGAAAGTGGTGCTTTAAGCTGCTTCTTTTGGGCTTTTTGGAACCTCTCCCTCTCCTCTCCCTTCTTCTCCTTTCCTTTTTACTCCTCCTGACCAAACCATTACGCCCTCCGGATCTCCCGGGGTTCTATAGCTGTGTTTTGGGGGGTGCTCCTTACTAGAGTTGTCCGCTTCAATAGTCATCTATATTGTTTTATATACCGGTATGACACTACTTTCGAATTATTGGGCGTAAGCAAAGATCTGGGGTGGGCTTTGTGCTTTGTACGAGTCGAGTACGGTACTCGAGTAGAGGAGCATTTTTGTGCAAGGGTACCGTAGCCCAATCGGGTGCGGCTCTGTTGCGCCCTAATTTTTTCACGGGAGGCTAGGAGCCGTCTCATAATTTCTACAAACCTTCACCAACCTACAATCCACCCACTACCTACCATCTATCTACCCACAACACAATGCCAGCCCAAAAGAAACGAAAACGGGAACTCCCTCCTGAAGCCAATGGGCCGCTTCCAAATTACACCATCACTGTAGCGCCCACAAGCGACTTCCCTCCGATTCTCGGTTTGCCTCACCTCATCTCATCCATTTACAGACTAATGGAAAGGGAGATAAACAGCTTCATCACATGGCATATCTATACCACGGACTACTCAATTCACGCCTTATGTCCACACAATCAATCAACCTTCTAAGAAGTCCCGGAAAATAGAGGAACTCCTGCTCTATGGGGAGACTCCTAGTATCGGGTACGAGGGTCGGGAGATGCCCAAAGACGAAGAGTGCCGGAGGCATTACGTTGGCATCTTCAATCCCAAGACGAACGAGATTGAGCTACATGTCGCGCCGAAGCTTCATTTTAGTAGGATGATTAAGGCGCATATCAAGCGGGACCGGTTGGTTGACGGGAAGGGGGTTGTTATGAGTGTATGCAACCTCTCCTCCAATTTGTGGGCTCGGGGACGAAGAATACTGATTTGGACCGGGAAATAGATTGTGGATTCGAGAACAGCCCTGGATAAGGAATTCGGTACGAAGAAGAGCCAGAAGAGACTTCGCGCGCTCGAACTCAACAAGATTGATGTCTCGGATATGGGCAAGAACATTACTACTTCGATTGTCTCTCAAGTGGAAGCAAACACCAAGGACATGCCCACCGCGGCAGAACTAGGTAACCAAATCCGCGCGAACAAGCCTATTCCAAAGGTAAACCATGACGCAAAACACCCAAATGAAGTTTACAACCTCGAAGACATCATCAGCTCCGACGAATATAATGTGATCTGGGTTCGGGAGTGGGAGAGGGGTGAAGAACTCAAGAGGTACGATTCATCTATATCTCTGCAATATCCTCCCCCCTCGATAAGTACAAATAGAGAATTAAGGGCAAATAATAAAACAGCAAATCCTCCTTCGTCCAAGTCCGCATACGCAAACTTTCCCAAGACAAGAGCAAAAAGCACACCCGCCTTCTGAAAATCTTCCGTTACATTTCACTCATGATAGACTTCTACTTGTTCCAGCAGCGCAGCCGCGGCAGCCTGCCCTCCATGGACCGGGTAAAGAAAGCCCTATCCGTAGACCATGCAATAGCAGAGGGCTTCTTCAGACGCTACACTGAAAAAACCATCTCCAGCGAGGAAGGAATTGACAAAGACATATACGCCGTATCTCCCGCACTCGCAAATAAGATCCTTTACCACATGGTCGTGCTTTGCTTAATGGTAGACCAATACGATGTAGACATCTTTGAGCTGAAGAATGATCTCGGTCTGCAGCCTAAAGAGTACCCCTCCCACGACCACTATGATGCTTGGGTGATCCGTGACTAATTGGGGGATTTTTCTGTGTAGGCTCACCCTAGCATTTAAAGAGGTTGGTTGCTCGATCCGGGAATTAACGAAGCCGCAGTACACCGCTATGAAAATGACAAAGGCCGAGGCCCTGCAGCATAAAAGAGCGGTGTTGAGGATTCCCTTGGTGTTCCCGAAACCACCATCTCGGAGGGTTAGAGCGACTGACCGGTAACCTAGACCTCATGGGTGTTTTTCATAACTGAGAGGGAGGGCGATGGGGGGGAATGCTTGTAAAATGCGCTTCTGGTATAGAGACGGTGTACTGTAGGTTAGTTTGATAGTATCATTTCTATCAGTTTTTCGCCTTGTTCCAACGACCGTAATTTCCTTTGTTCTTAGGGCGAGGTAATTTTGCAGGCGGCTGTAGTCTTAGAGAGTTACTTGCATTATAGTCTCGATATAACATTAAAAATCTAAAAGCTGGAAGCTGACTGATTAGCTCACGTGATTAATACTGAATGCTGGTGTTACGTCCTAACTGTACAGTACTAGTATGGCATTTCCAGGCCGGAGGAGGGGCTTATATTATTGCACTTGCACAGCATCCAAGCTGGCTATTCTTCATTCTCTGGGGCCTCTCCCCCTCTTCTTATGATACCACAATAATTCTAGTAGGTGTCACATCCGCATCACGAGTGAGCTTTCATGAATCAGGAACAACCGTACACCCCCCAACCAGCATACAAAATTATTCTCAATCGCAAGCCTTCTCTTCTCTAGTATTCGCATTCCTTATATATATACCACTTATGGAATTTCCCCACTCTAGACGCTCTAACTTAGAGTCCTTTGCTACGCTCATGAGACCGATCCAACAATCCAAGAATCTTCCATCCGACCAGCCCAAGTCCCAACCAGGGCTCAGAGTTGCAGATGGCTTCGATGTTCTTGTAAACCACCATGTCCGTCCCACACTTGTGCATGTGTCCAGTTACAACAATAGTCTGACTCGGTGAGAAGAGGTCTAAGAAGCTTCATAGCCTGAAAACAGATAACTCTTCCCCACGGATAAGCTACGGAAAATTTTTTGAAATTTTCCCGTTGGCGATACCTCCAAAACAGCATCCGTAAGCTTTGACGTTTGGAGAGAAAAATTGGCAAGAGAGAGCAAGAAGCTCTAGGCCTCCTTTGGCGAGGAGGTAGGCTTCCATTTTGTTGTGGAAAATATTGAATGGAATGATAAAAGATGTGAAGAGGTTCTTGATTGCTTGGAGAAAAAATCAGAACACTAAGGGAAGGGCGAAAGACCCTGACTATCTACTAATAGGGAGCGAGACAGATAGGTCGAGCGAACAATAACAATAACAAACAAAAGTGGAATGAGAGAAATGTAAGGAGGTGTCTTCAATAGTGCAGGATGTCTGAATGTATGATAAGAATTGATGTAAGGAGAAAAGGTAATAGTACGAGTGATACCACAGTAGACCAGAAGCATGTTTCAACACATTTACGAAAGGCAATCCCGAGTGAGACAGCATGATTACCTGCATCACCGAATAGCCGATCCCTCTCAGTGGGCAAATGGTCAGAGAAACCAGAAATCCCAGCCCATGTAACGCCCCTCTATAGTGCAATTTATCCTTTGGAGAAAAAAAAACTCCTTTTTTCTCAAACCCATCTATATTTCCACCTCTTCAGTTATTCAACGCCACCCCCCCCAAATCTCTCCCGATTCTTAATACGAGCACTCTCTAACCCCCACCTCAATGTTAAAAAACTGCCATTTTCTGCCTCTTAGGGTGGTTAGGATAAGTACCTGGCACACAGTATGCATTTCGTGTTCGGCCACAGAACGATGAAAATTTCGCATCCCGTCCGCTCTGCGGTAAACAAGCATCGTATCGACCGGTTAGTACTACAGTGGGTGACCATGTGGGAATCCCGGTTGCTGAACTCTTTTGTAATCTTTTGGAGTTTTGCTTTTTTTGCCTCCACCTCCCCCCTTCCTGGCAACAGGATTGACAATGGCAAGCGATTATTCACCCATCATGAGCACTTGTCGAAGTCGCCTCCTAAATATACAAAAGCTGCCTCTTTAAACCATGTCTAGCACGCCCCGCTTTCCTTCCCCAGGGTCCTCTTTCCAACTTGCTCGGATTGTTTGGAGGAGTGTACAGGCAGTGGATGGATAGAGTAGATAGAAGGATATAAGGAGTTTCGGCGGAGCTTTCGCCTCTGTTTCATATCACCTCTAAGGATTAAGCTAGAGTACGGGGCATCGGACGAATCTTTTTGTCCTAGAAGCATTCGAGAATATCACAAGAATTCTTATATTCAGGCGTTTACTCGCCGAGTATTTGTATCAAACCCTGGCCACGGTCGAACAAATTGTGCTGAGGCCATACCTTTATCACCACGCCGATAGCTTGCCGTGCAAATATTTGTGCGAGGGGCAGTAGGCAAGATCTCGCCGGCAGAGGGGTTTGAAGAAAAAAAACTTCAAACGTCCTGCTAGTCAAGCGAGTCCCAACTAACGGTCGTGAATCCTACAAGCCTTGGGCACTAGAGAGAGAATATCTAGTGTATAGCACCCGTGAAAAGCAGCCAAGGCGTTTGGTAACTTGCAGGAGCAGCATCCCTTACCGTTGGATATTTCTTTCCTCCCATGATTAATCTATATGATCACTTCACGGGTCCTAGTCACAAGCACGGAGTTTACTTTTTTGTTTCATTTTTTCATTGCAAGTCTCTGCTCAGATAGTATCGCAAAGGAAAAAAATCGCAAAGCCCCAGAAACACGCTTCCCCATAAATCAACCAGATTCCCTCGACCGAATATTCGAACCAGTTTTGGCTATTTGAATTGTAATTTCATCCCCTGTCATGCGTTCCCAAATATTTCCCTCTCTACAATCCCCAATCGCTCCCGACTCGAGGTCCAAATACTTCTGCTGTTGCTGTTGCTGTTAGAGGTGATGAGAGGTCGTCTGAATTTCGAAGGTAAGAAGAAAGGGTTTTTTAGGAAGTTATTTTCGGTGATGGGTCGGTGAGAGAAAGTTGTTTATTTGCTATCGGGGAAATTAGTATGCCGTTTGTTGCAGAAGTGGGGCGGGGAAGTCTATTGCTAGTACGAACCTGCGAGCTCTGGTCTTTCTTCTTTTTCGCTTAAGACGCCTAACTCGCTTCTTTCTCCATTTAGCTATAAGAATTACATGTTAGTAATTGCTCGTGTGGTGCTATTCAACGAAGTGGAGGAAGAGAGAAGTATACCTCTCATCGTGGCAGATGTTAACTAAGAGAGGTTGTTAATATCCAATCCAAGCCCAAAGTGAGGTTTGTAGGAGACTCACGTTATCTTGACGATGATGTTTGGTGAGGGAGGTGAAAGAGAAAGTGGAGAGGCCGATAAGGAGTTTAGGGAATGCGGGGTCTGTGTGGGTGTGCCAAGACTGGCTTTCAAAGCGCCGTCCCACTGATATGAGGGCTGACCCTGGTGTTAGTTTCGCAAGAATTGTTCACTCAATCGTGGAGCGGTCAGTCGGGTAACCTAGCGGTGACATTGTGTCACGTGGATGGTGCGAGAGTTGAGAGGAGCAATGTGAAATAGTTTGGGTCAGTTAAGCTCGGCTCTGCAGCATCACTATGGGCTCTAGTGTTTATATCTACACATAAACTCCTGCACAGCTTTCTAATCATCACTACCAAGAAGAAAAAACGCTACAATGGCACTGGTGAGAGCATTCCTTGCGTTGGCTGGTTTTCCCTGCATATATTAATGACCCCGGGAAATAGCGATCTGCCCTCCGAAAGCAATACATGACCCTACTCTCCCACTGGCCGGCAGACCCCCTCCGTCCCGGCTTGTCATTCCCTGACTTCCTGCGTAGGCGCATCGAACAGGAGTTCGGCACCCTACACCCACCAAACCCGAGTCCTCCATTAGCGGCGAGCGCCGCCGTCCAAGAAGTTGAAGCACGGCCAAAGTTCGATGAGGTGTACGAAAAAAGGCAATTGAATGCCCTTTCGAGCCTCCTCGAAAACCGATACAAGAAGATGGTACAACCCCACCCCCGGTAAAGCCTCCGTGAACCTATGTAAGAGTAACAATAGGACGGTGGTGCTACAGTACCCAGTTACAGATCATATCCTGATGCCAAAGGGTCAGCCAGATTATTATAAGAAGCTGTTGGAAGAACTTGAGGTCGCGCCAAGGAGGTCTTGGTTGGAGAGACAGCTTAATTCCTGGAAGGGTTGGATTAGGTTGAAGTAGGCTGGGAATAATCGGACTGCCGTAAATAGTGTATTTTTAGTGTATTATGGTTTGCTTATCGTAAGGAAACCTTTAGACCACTGGGAATTCTCCTTCGACATAAAACTAGTCGCTGGAAAATAGTGCCTCCGCGAGTAACCCTTCGTACGGATTCCTGCTATTCTTTTTCTTAAATTGCTCCTGGCCGTCTTTAGTGGTCAATTAGATGCCTGGAAAATTGCTTCCGGTGCCGGATTCCAATGGGGTTGATCTTACCGAGTGATTCATTGTGATGCTCCGGGAAGCTTGGAAACCGCGACCCAAGATGCTTGTCAACGCTTTGAGGGCTGTCTAGAAACTAGATGTCGGACTTGCAAACGCTTCGCGCTCGTTCGCAAGTATCATACTTAGCAAGATGGAATAGCCATAAGAAATCTGTTGTGGTCATAGTCTACGACCCAGAGGCCTCACCTTTTCGGCACTATTTATGAGTGAAATTTTCAGAGAGATGTAATTGCACAATAAGAAACGAAGCCAAATAACTGCCATGCCAAATCTCCCAAGCAACGGGTATTATCATTAGATCTGTTGCGAAGCTGTTTAAACTCTTAATGAATGGCACCGGTAATAGCGACAGTTCTAATCAACAGAAGGCAGAGACCGTAAACATAGCAAAGAAAGACAACCACATATACTTTTGTGATCTAGGGCACAATACGCCATTTACAGTAGTAGGCGGTGACTAGCAAATATCATATGCCTCAAGTTATACCAAACACCAAATACATAGATACGGCAAAGTAATAAACATTTCACAAAGCTTTCCATCTATGTCCACCGCCCTTCTGCCACAACCATAATGCATCCGTAGCATATGCCTTAACACTCATATGCCCACCCATTGCTGCAGCCGCTTCCTCGAGTCCCTCTATAACTCCTCCTTCAGCCATGCACTTCCACAGCCCCTGCACAATCTCCTCGATTCCATAGCCTCCCTGCTCAGTACCTTTCCCAAGCCTGTAGAGTATCCTCCCCAATGTTTGTACAGCCATGCACCTCTGGGTAGGGAACGTGGACCTAGCAAGGTGGGCTAGTTCCGGGACAGTATACCCGGCGGCGTTAGGCGCGTCCGCATGGTGGTGGAGTCCTAGGTGGCCCGGGAGCTCACGGGAAACACGGGGCGGGAGGAGGTTCCCCTTAAAATCGAAACGCAGGGCTGATGCAGAGACGTCGGATTGGGACGGGTGGTAGGATGACTGGTCTTCCTCAGACGAGACGGGTGCCATCCAGGCTAGTCTCGAGGGATCGGCAGGAAGACTAGGAAAGTATTTTGTGTGAAGCTTTTCGAGAAATTCAGGGGAGTCGGGGTCGAGTTCATCAATGTCTGTTGTTGCCGCTGGTTTGGGAAAGTGCATGTTGACTGCAGGAGGGGAATTGTCGTCGCCGCCATCGTCGTTTACTGCTGGTGGTAGGTCGTTTTCGAAAGTGACCCTCTTCGTAAGCTTTGGACGGCTACTTGGTCCTGATTGACCTCCTGGAACTGGCTCAGAACCCGGCCCAGAATTTGATTCGTTTTCGCCGACTTTCGAGTATCTAAAGGAGCCATGAACTTCCTCGTCACCCATCTGAGGCTTTTTTAGGAATCGCTCAATAAGGCCAGGAGGCAATCTCTCCATCAACTCCTTTTGCTCCTTCTCGATATCATCTGTTGACATGTTCGCAATGCGTTGCTCGTTCTCATCACTTATCATTTGTTTCTCCGTTCGATCGAGAGTAGGGGCGTCTCTCGTCTGGTTCTTTGGAAGAGTCCCCTGCATTCTTTGTTTGAATTTCGAAGGACCGCGAAGCCGATTTCTGTGCTCAGGGAATCCGGTGCTCTGAGGTGCATTTGGAGGAAGAACCGGAGCTGTGGGTATGCTATCAGGTGTATTTTCCACAATGTCTCCGATGAGACTTGATCGACTCTGGGGCACGAGGATTTTGTCGTTCTGAGAATCACTGTCTAAGGGTAAAACAAAACGTTCACCTGGAATTTCCATTTGTTATCGTTGTTAGATTACCTAAGATGGACAGGTGATGTTGAATTTCTGAGGGTGGTTAACATGGGATAAGCTCACTACATTCCCGTGTGCATCATTATCGGCAAAAGAGACATAAGAATGCCAAGATTTGAGAAAACAGAGATGCCAAGATTTTCAGTGATAGAGCCTCACATACGGTATGATACCATATTTCTTCTATAGAATGGTATAGATCGAGTGATCATCTGTGAATAGCTCTGGATGCCAGGGTGAGAGCCGTCGTAATGCCCCATTTACCAAGTCTCCCCGTTTCCCCACCTATGAGCACACCCTCGCTTTTGCCTCCTTTCTAGCCCTCTACCATCCTTCCTCTCTCATTGCGCTTCCCCCTTGCCAATCTCGATAGCCACTCCGGTTTGACTGTATTTTTTTGTCATTATTCTTTTTTAAAAAAAAACAGAATCCAAAAGTATTATTGTATCACTGGAGGTAAAAAATGTCGATTTCTGTCCCAATACGTGCTCGGCCGATAGTTCCACATACCGCCTGCAACTCAGCCAACGAAACGAATTCCGGTATGGAAAATGTCAGATCACTAGCTCTTGCGTCTGCAGAATCTGTGAGAATTACCAGAGAGATCTATGGGTACCAGGATATCCAAGGTTCAACCGCCCAAGCCCTCAACCCCCCCGGTCGGCTTGATGCCCCTCGCTTGATTGCGGGGCTTCTATTGGTGCGTGGAGAAAATATTCAAGGTAATTCCTCATTGTTTGCTGCTAGCACTATCTCCTAGACTGTCTTATTAATAAAGTCTACTAGGATTCGAGGTATTTTTGAGGAAGGACCTTCTTATTGGAAGGGATCCTAATAAATCTAGTATCTCTCTTGAAGACCCTACCATATCAAGACAACATATCCGGATATATTCTGTCATATTTGAGGACAAATCAGAGCCACTTGTTTACTGCGAAGATATTAGCCGGTGTGGTAGTCTCCTGAATGGAAAACTTATTGGCACAAATAACAGTGTGCTACTCTCTCATGGCGATGTGATCAGACTTGACAAGCACAACTCTTTCTGTTTCATTCAGCCGAGTGCACTCAACTCGCAGAGGCCTACTTTCGACACCATTTTTGAACGAGAGAGGACTAGGTTAACACCTGACTATATGATCACAGATCGTATTCTCGGAAAGGGTGCCTACGGCCGGGTCCATCTTGCATGGGACCTTGTAAGCTCCCGGCAGGTTGCCTGTAAGGTTGTGGGATATGGTCCAAACTTGTTTCAGGGAGATCCCCGCAAAGCACGGGATTTGCATATGAGAGAATTCGAGATAATGGCGTCCTTGGATCACGTAAACATTTACCCCATTCTATCTTTATCCACTTACTCATGCTGATACCAATACTATTTTCTTATTCCAGCCAAACATCTTGGCCCTTCATAGGGTTATCCGTACTGAATACAACATCTACATGTTTTCGGATCTAATCACTGGGGGAGATTTATTTTCACGTCTCGACTCAGGCCCTATGACTGAGATTGAGATCCTACCCATTGTTTATCAATTGCTGAAGACTCTTGAGTACATGCACAGGCATGGCGTAGTTCACCGGGACCTCAAGGTTCTTTCACCCTTAGTACTTGCGGAGAAGAGCGCACATTTTTTTGCTAATTCCAAGTTCGCAGCCTGATAACATTCTGTGTACTCGCCACGCCAATGGGTCTCGAATCGTGCTCGGCGACTTTGGCTCTGCAAGGTTCTTTACCCCAACAACCACGATGCGGAGCCAATGCGGGACTTTGGAATACTTGGCTCCGTCTGTTCCCCCTCCTGTTCACACCACGTTTCACTAACAAGATTTTAGGGAACTTATCACTCCACACTTAGTTCCCTCGCCTGCAGGATATGCAAGCGCGGTCGACTATTGGTCCCTAGGAGCTATTGTATATACGCTCCTAACTAATACCACACCAATCATAGGACCAGTTGCTAGGATTCCTACCAGACTTCAAGACTACGAGCTGACTCGCCTGGAAGATAATGAAGAAGAATGGGTCAACATATCTCCTGAGGCAAAAGACTTCGTTCGCCGTCTTATGACCATTGATCCAAGGAAGCGCATGGCTAGTGATGAGGCCCAATGTCACGTTTGGCTCGCTAGGCATATGGAGGACCTGGAAGATCTTTACGGAAGAGCAACTAAAGAATGGGAGCCCTTGGATAGGACTGATTTCAAAGTCGAGGAAAAAGTGGTTGATGGAAACGCTAGTCAATTTTCACAATCGCCCAGCTAGCCTCCCCTCCGGAGCTCCATCAGCCAGGTTCCGGATTTGTTATTTGGGGGTTCCCTCTCATCTGATAGTTTTTCCCCAGAACCCAGAGAGCTTAGACAAGCTTAAATTAGGAAGGAACTGTTTATATACAAAGGTTGGAGAAAGGCAATCTAAACTCCTCCATTTAGGCAAAACGAAGGCTGATTAAAATTCAGGCTGAATTTCTTTACTAGCACTTTTTTACTCCCCGCAGACCATTTGTCCCTTTTAAAATTCTTGCTGGGACTTGATACCTTTTATTTTGTCGTTTTTAAGCCTTTCTAGTTTCTGTTTGCTTCAAGATTTCATTTTTAGTTGCAAAACACTCTTAAATTCTAACGAGCGATGGCCCCTATCCTAACAGAGGTATATGTTTCCTTTTCGTGACACTTTTTCCCAGCCCGCGTACACAGTTGCAACTTTTTGTAGCCCCCTCTTGACTACCTTCAAAAAATTTCTTCTTCTCTACTTCGAATTCGACCAAACAATATCGTGTCTCTTCCACGGTCTCTTTCTATCATTTCCCCTGAATCCTTTTCGGGAGTGAACGTCACTTGAGCGCTGTTAACGGTAGCATTGAATCAAAGTTGCAGGGGACTGTTAACAATGATGCCATACAGTGCTGCTATATGCGCAAAGAATGATAACTATTGATTGCCTGGGTCCTTTGAGGCCTTTACTTGCAATTACAGATAAGGCAGCCCATCAGTGGGGTGCGTCTCCCTTCCTATTAGCCTCTCTCTTCGCAAACATAGGATTACCTCACTGAGTTAGGACTTGCACAAAGGGAAAGATGTGCCTTGAGGTTAATTGCGGGCATTGACCCGGTACTACAAGCACCGCCCACTGTACGTTGATTTATTGTCTAGCTTCGAGGGCAGTAGAGTATGAGAGCATCACCGCAATCGATTGAGCTGGAGCAAAGTCAGCCCTACAATCCGAGAAGCAGTAAACGGAGCAGGGCGTTCAGTAGCAATATCACCCCGATGTCCCCGTCCCATCGGCAAGCGACAAACATGTCCAGATTTCCTATCTACCCACACTCTGTCGCACTCGTGCAAACCCTCAGACTCCCGAGTGCAGTTAATGAATTTTAGGTTGTCTGCCACAAACTTCAAACTAGAATAGGAGAACGCAGAGAAAAAAGGGCTCTGTAATCTGGCCTCTCTCTCGCCCGCTCGGCACGCCCCCCTCTCTATCGCCTCTGATCCAATCCGACCCGGTTGACCGGCCATCTGCCATAGTCTAGTCAGAAGAATCCAAAGAACACAAGGCCAACACTGATAAAGTAATCAGTAGTCTTACCACGCAAAGGGAGGCTAGTTTCGCCGAAGTGAAGATCGCTTTGGTTTTCTAGGGTAGCAGGACTACTATTCCCTAGCGGCAGGTAGGAATCTTGGGTTCAGCCTTAACATTAGTTGCTTTTCTCGGTTTAGGTTATCCATGGCTTCAAGCGTTCACTATTACTAACACAATGAATTGTATTCGAGTAGATTGTGGGATGTACAACCAAGAGAGTTAACCGCAAATGGATATGCCCCATGTACAGCACTGTTATAAGCATTACCCTCGAGCAGTTCGTGGCGAAATCCACTTGGAACCAATACATTATTAGCAAGAATGCAAGAATGCTTCTAATGGAGTGAAGGTCAAGTAAATGTGTTTCTCTTAGCCGCTGGGCTTTACAGAAACCTTCCATAGTCACAAAGGTCTTAGAGCCCTAGCGAACGGGAAGAGGTTACAAAGAAAATCTAGTAGCAACGAGACTGCGATCCATCGCCCCCTCCTGTCCTGCTATCTTTGAAGGCCGCCACTCACCAGCGCAAGACCTCACACCGGAGTCATATTGGCTAGACTGCATCCGGCCATGGTGGGCTACCGGTTCCCATGGAAGACTGTGAGGACGGGCAGTGAAAGATGGTTACCAGGGGCTAGAAATAGCTGTTATGTAGAGAAGAATGATATCGATTTTTTTTTTCAGTCTCCTCCTTCTGCCTTTTCTATCCTACAGACCGTGTATTAGACTATCTGTTAGGTCAAATGGAATCAAGAGTGTTTTTGTCTCCTTTTATTATATCAGAACGTCTCTAATAGTTATCCCTTTACCATCCCGCCATCACAACAAATCACTCGTTTGTGAACACTCAAGGGTGTTCTCCTTAATGAGTTCCGTTGATATTGCTGCCATAATTTGTATGTCTGGAATGGTGGCTGTATAAGACAAATTGCTTGGTTGGTATGGGAACGCCCCCTAATCGCTTGTGAGTGAGGACTGGTATGGAATGAATATGGAATCTAGTTGGCTGGGCTGGGTTTGGATGTTGGTATATATACCGGTAAATCCTTTGTATTGTTCGGATTGAAGGACGGATTGTTGAATGACACCCATTTAGAAGGTTGTCTTCCATTTTCCGGGGCTGTATAGTACCCTGTTGTACTGTGCCAATACAGGTAACCTACCCCAGCGATCGGCACCACACGGTGGCATACATGTGGGCTGGTCTAACAGAGCACCTTCTATCGAAGCTCTACGGTAATCCACTGTTGGGAGCTGATATCGGACTATTGATTTGAAAGACTGGTGGAATGTACTCCTGGGGGAATTGAAACAGTCACCAAGGCAAAAAGACCGAATACTAAATGTAGTATTGGCCAATTGCATTTGTTCGTTCCGTTCTGTCTGCTCTGCAAAAATATATATATATGTATGTATATAGCTTTAGCCACACCTAAAGTTGCATCAGGGCTGTCTCTAAGGACAGGTGTGGCTGCCATGCAGCCAACGATCGGTCGTCACAGCACTGTACAATTCAGCCAGGTTGGTGCACTTACCCGTGAAAGACAGCGGCAATTTTAAATGATCTCGGTAAAGGAAGCTCTCTATTTGAGGGAAGGCAGGTGCGTGTAGTTATAATCGGTAGACTTGTTACTCCAACCTACACAGCCCAGTCAATTCTCACTCTAGGGGATATTAATCTTCGGGGCACAAATTTCTACCAAAAATAAGAGGCCCCAAAGTTTGAGAATTATCTCGAATACTGGGCTTGGTGGTTCTTGACTAAAACTGGGTGGTGATATTCTACGCTATATCGTAGCTATGCACTGATGCGACAGGCACAGTATGATATATGGAATTCCTTCAGATTCACCATCTCTGCTGCCCTGTGCTCTCACGGGAATATGCTTGCAGGTCGCTGGGAACTTCAAATAGTGTCTATCTGTCACAAAACTAAAATACTTGAGTGGGCATCTGGTTGTCATGCAAAACCCGACTCCAGCAGCCTCTTATAGTCCCAAAAATGCCTTCCTTGAAAGGCCCTAGGGCATCTGTTGAAATTATACTTTCGGATATGTACTTTTTACCTATTCGAGCACGGCAACACTAGTCAGTATGCTTGGCCCACCTCAATGCTGTTAGAGTTCAACTTATCCTGTTTGTATTTCCTTTCATTACTCGATTAATCAATCATATACGCAATTCTGCTCTCATTTGTTTTCTCTAGTCTTCCATATTTCTATCTCGGATTTCCTTTCCACTCTGTATATATGTTCCTGTTTCACTGCATAAATAGTCGGTCCACCGACTTCCCCAGATGGAATGTAGCTCTTAAGCATCTCTCGTTCTCCCAAGTTTCCGGTATAGCGCACGACTATTTCATATTTCACAACTGCATTATTCCCGAACAAGTCGAGTGATATCTAGTGATGATTGTAGAAATACAAAACAATGCCAAGACCCCACCTGCAAGGGCCTCATTCCACTTGGCAACACAACGTCATGACCCCGAGCAGGAGGAATTACCCCTGCCCCTTCCTACCGACTTCAACCTCTCCACGGCCGGGCTAAACCCCCCAGCCAGGACATCCGATCACACGAGCATCAAACAAAAGGTGTATACACGATGGCAGTCTCAGCTACACTATCCTTTCTTATGGAGCAATTCGACAAACGGGTCGCAGACAAATCTACGCGAGAGAAGTTCTACCATGACGTGGTAGAGTTCTCATACCACCAGCCGTTCATTGCGGTAGGGGCTCTATCTATCGCTTGTTTTAAGGCCGACCTACTAATCGCGCGACTGCATAGACCTTCGTGTTTTCGCAGTTCATGTTCGCTCTACTGCCTCTGCTAGGCTTCCTAGGATTCTCGCTCGGGGTGGCAATCATCACCTTAGGGATTTGTGGCTTCTGGATCGGTGTTGGGCGTACGCTGCTCCCTAAGCCTACACATGGATACGGGTAGCTAATAAGCGCCAATAGTTTGTGTCCTTTTCTCGACACTAGCTTTCACCGCAACCATCGCGACGGTAGTCTGGCTATGTGCATGCGCGAGCTTCTTATGTGCAAGGTGGTTTATGCAACTGGTTTCCGGAGCGCCGACGGGGGTAAAGCAATATGCAATCAAAGGCTCAGACCAGAAGGAGAACAGGATCTCCCGGGACAAACCCACCGCAGTCAAATGGCCAGAGGGAAAGCTCCAAGAGGACTCCCCACCTTACAGAGAGACGACCGTGGCCAAGTCCGCTAATACCACGGATGAATCGGGATCGGACAACGGTAGTGGGAAAGGCAATGGTCAAAAAGCGCTGGCCCGGCCTGGAGACGCTGTGCAACCCCAGCCGGGACAACCTCTGAACGAAGATGAGAGGTTGAGGTTGAGGAGGGATATTGAGCGGAGTTTGAAATAGTCCGGTGTATTGGCAAACTAGGGGCTAGGATTTGGAAGGCGTTGGGGTTACTTTTATTGCTTCACTAATATATTTTTGTGGGGTCAGTGACTGTAAAGGATACTTTTACTGTGTTTGAAAATAGGTTTTTAAAACCGGAATATTCAATCGTTAGATTTTATTATAGAGTGTCCTGGTCCTTCATGCGCTACGCTTCGATAATCGGGAAGGCGATCATGATCTTCAGGGCTCACAACCTCAAACATGCCCCACATCCCCATCCCAAAAGGCAAGCGATAGAAAGAGTATGATAATAGGATTAATTTATATCAAAACCTTCTCCCGGTTTTAATTAGGAGAGAGCCGGCCTCTTTGAATTTCGCGATATATTCGGCTCAACGAGGATAATATTATAATCGTATTGTTCAGGTACCGGTATCCACTCCCACGAAGCATGACGCGGCCAACTCACGTGCGCATTTTTCCAAGAATGCTAGGCAGTTTACCTCCTTTTCTAGTTCTGTTCTCCACTATTCCTCGACTATATCCCCGCCTTCCAGCCCTATGGCAGATATCGCCCACCCATTCTTAACCCGAGGTGGATCTCAGACAAGTTATCATACTCAAGGGCTATAGGCGGCTCTGCCCTGAGTCTCCTAATCGCAGGAATGCCGGTAGAGGGGAACACACGGCTGGGGCACTACCTGTAAAGCTTATCACAGTGCAGGAAAGGATTATCAAAGATCTCCCGAAACTAAATATGGCGACTAGTTTTCAGGGCCCATATGGGGTTCGCATGAAGGAAGACGGGCTCACGACACATCACTCGGGGCACTTGCATAATCGCCCGAATCGCCTGGCATCTATCATCATTTATTAGTCATACTGTCACGACAGTACAAATAAGATAGAAGAGCCCAGATTCCAACGTTTTCAAAGCAGGTATCTAGGCCTAGCACGAGTGGTAGCCTACTGATAAGCAACTATGCCCGGTAAACACAAATACCAAACACCGGAGAGTATTATCGCATGACCCCAACTGGGGTGAATTCTATGTTTATGTTCGAAACATTCTCCAAGAAGGCCATTGATGTTCGGTAGAAGAACATCCTATAAAAGCTTAAGGCGACGATCACGTTAGTACTTGTTACAAGTACTCCCCGAGGGTCCAAATTAAGATACTGTGAACCGCGGAACCTCCACAGTCACTCAAAGGCGCACAATACAAGCTAATAGAGGCCCACAACAACCGCTATCGACTGGGAAGCGCCGAGCGCGCAACTCCAGCCCCCATGGCCGTCCCGCTCAACTTATCCGTAAGGCGCAGAACCCGCAAAACCATATCGAATCACCCACCCCTTAGCGATCTAGTTCCTTGGTTATATACGCTATCTTTGCGCTCACTTCTTTTCTGAGACTTAGGATACTCAGGGACGAAGGGCAAAGTGCACTCGCACAGCGATACCGCATGACGGGAGACCATCAGAGTCACAGGAAGTACAGCCGTGCTTGCAAGGTACTCTACCCACACGGCCAAGGCAAAGAAGCTGCGAGCGATGACCAGCGTCTAATCAGCATGCCATTTAATCCGGAATAAGAAAAAAGGAGAGGTATTATAAGGCATCATTAATAAGGCATAGGAAGGCACGTAACTTAGCCAAAAAAGCAGATATAGAGTTGCACTATGGGTACCCGTATGTCTCCGCAATGCCCATACCAGAAGACCAAAGAGTTGCTGAGAGAAACGGGAACGTGTCATCCGCAAACCGAAATCCCACCCGAATAGGCGCAGAGCCACCGATATCGACACAGGCGCTTATAACTTTTCCCCGCTCTGCATTCTCCTAGCTGCTCAGCTCGGGTGCCGCACGGGCAGGGCTCTGCGAGGTACGGTACGGCAATGTAACATTAACTGCCCCGTCTTATCGAGCGAGGGAAAGAGCCAACTTTAGAGGAAGTCCTTCCAGAAGCATTGCGGCCAGCTTCTTCCGAGAGTAAGCTTAACTCTTCTTGCATGTGCTACGGTAGGAAGATCCATTTCCGCAGCCCACAAGGTGACTAAGACCTGTACCCTCTTCACCACAGGGAATAAGGTAACACAGTAAAAGGAAACCACACGTGCGTTCACAACCTTCCCTCCTTCTTCCTCTTCCTCCCCATCCCTTCTCCGAAACAGGCAGTCAGCCTGCCGTTTCATAACCTTCTATTCCTCTCACAGAAGAAATTCAAAAGCACCAGGACATGTTCCAAAGGCCATGCGGTGCCTGGAGAAAAGTAACCTATGAACTGCAGAAAATAGAATTCACCGGAAAAGGTCAATTCTCACACACACAACATACCGATAAGAATGCCGGATGAATACCCGAACCACATGCTGCATATAAGCAAAAAAGAAAAATTCAACTGAATCGCACGGACTGGTCTGAACTGGAGGACCCTGATTTCCAAGCCCCTTTTTCCTCAACCTCACTTAACTTACCCCGCATAACTTATGATAAGGTTAAGGGCAATGACACGCAAGAAGCTGGGAAGAAAAGAAAAACATTCACGATCTTTGCCCAGTATAATGGGAAATGCCTTTTGCACCACCGGTAGCTTCTTTGGAAATGTACCCAGTTGCTCGTACGTGTTAGAATAAAAGAAAAGAAATCGTCACTAGTCACTTGTGTGTGTCTTTTTCCACCTTCTTGTTCTTTCCTCCATACGCATGCCGGTACGGCAACCGTACAGCAAGTACTCGTATGATGACCTCCCTGGAATCCAAAAAAATAAATTATATTTGTGATATCCCCCCCACCCCCCCAATACAGTACCACAAAAGTAGCAAAAGGGGAGGGAGAAAAAGTGAGAAAAGAGAGAAAAGGGAAGAAAAGGGAAAAAAAAGAAAAGTGGGAAAAAAAAAAGGAAAAAAAGTGGAAGAAGAAAAGAAAAGAAAAATACTCGTATGTTCCCACCCCTTCCTTCCTTCCTTTCCTCCCTTTCATCCTTTCATCCTTACTTCTCAACGACCAAAACCTAAAGAGAAAAAAAGAGAGTGGGAAAAAGGGGAAAAAGGGCAACCAGAAAACCAAAAATGAAAGAAAGCACCCTAAAAGAATAAGAAGAAGCGAGTAGTCGAGTGTTAAAGAATAAATAATAATAAAAATGAATAAAGAAACTTCGACAAGGGAAAAAAAAAATAAGAGAGAGATCTGATACGACAGATCTCAGGGCAAACCAAACCACAAACCCACAACCCACAACGCCGTAAATAGAAACGGAAAGAAAGAAAGAAAGAAAGAAAGAAAGAAAAAAGAAAAAAACCGGTGAGTATTATCATATCATAGAACTGATGCTGTCATCTGTCTGTGTTTACCGTATTATCTGTCTGTCTGTTCCCCGTCATATGAAGTACTCGTAGCGAGCTAAGCTAGCTAGCTAGCTTAGTTAGCTAGGACTGGGGAGGGGGGGATAGATCACGATGACCATCACGAACAATCAAAAAGCTTATCAACTTGTGCAAGTGGAATACCGGTACATTACGGTATGGAACAAAGGAAGCGAGGGTAAACAACCAATGGTAGTTTAGTTTAGTCAGTCAGTCAGTCAGTGGTAAGTTGGTTAGTCAGTCAGTCAGTCTGCACAAGCACAATATTTACAAACAAACCCCCCCCCCCCACGTACTTGTGTAATATATATCAGCACTACCGGTACTCAAGTTAGTTATCATCATCATCATCATACTGTATAGCACATATACTCGCACTAACTATAACCAATATATAACTTAAGTGAAAAATAACAACACCGATAATAATAAAAACATGCTGTAATGATGAGATAATATAAATTCCCCACTATTAAATGAGAAGATGAGGAAATAATGATAATAATAATAATACATACCGTACGTACACATACATGAGTAAGAGGAGAGGAGAGGAGAGGGGGATGGGGCAGGGGGAGAGGGAATAGAAGTGAAAAATGGGGACAAACGCGCCTTAATCAACCCTTGGTGGATGGATGAATGGATGGGTGGATAGATGGGTGGATAGAGATGTATAAGTCTAGTTTCGATGGGTGGGAAGATGGAAAGGGAGATGGAGAGAAAGAAAAAGAAAAAAAGAGGTTAGAGTAGGATAAAGTAAGGTAAAGTAATTATGATAACACGTGAACATTAGGGAGATTTCAAAGTACTGTATACAAGTAAGAAGGTTTAATGAGTGGATGACTAGATGGATGGGTGGATGAATGAATGGGCCGGGACATACACTATGATAATGGGTATACGAGATGAAAATGTAAGGTAAGGCAAGCCAGTCAAGTAAAAAAAAAAAGCATGGGAAAAAAATCATGCAAGGAAAAACTGGAGAATGGAGAGAAAACCGACAGGTGAAAAAGTGTGGAAAATTTAAACAAAAAATATGCCGACAAGAAAGTGTTTGTTTGTGATATCTTCCCGATATATATAAAAAAAAAATAAGATATACATCTCCTTTCCCCTCCCCTAACCAACTTTCTTTACTATCTCCTCCAGAGGCTATTGTGTCTTCCCTCCATTCCTTCCAATACAAATATGTAAATAAGAAATAAAAAAGAAAGCCTAATTGCCCACCGTTTTCTCCCCACCCGCCGCCAACCAATAGATAACAAAAAAAAAAAAAGGAAATGGAAGCCACGAATGAATATAAAAAAATGGTCAAGAAAGAGTAAAACGAAAGGTAAAAATAAAAAAAAAGATCCAGGCGCACGTCTTATCCAGAAGCATGGGAAAAAGTCACGCCTATCCTATCCACAACAAACATCCCAGCCATCCCTTACCAATAATTTTTAAGCCCGCAAAAGACATCCAACGGTGTATCGCTACTCCCCCAAAACAAGAGAAAGAAAGAAAGAAAAAGCAGGTCATTGCGTAGTAGTAAGCTGAAGAAAGCAATTAAAAAGACACTCATAAAATCATCCCATCTGTTGCATCAAAGCGGGGTGCATCAATGTACTTGGAGCAGGCATGGATGGGGACATCCCCGTCATTGGCATTTGATGTGGCATGTAGCTGCCGTGCTCTGAAGTCTCCGAGACGTCCTCGATTGTCTGGAGCTGATCCTCTTCGTTTTCCGGATCCTCTTCACTGTAACTACCAGAATAGTTTTCAGCATTGCCGGATGTGCCGTCGCGATCATGGGTGCGGCGATGTTGGGCTAGATTGTCCGATCGGGAAAAGGCTTTGTTGCAGTGATTGCAAATATAAGGTCGCTCTTGCGTATGGGTGCGTACATGTCTGAGTTATGTTAGCGGATGTTTGTTAAGCGACCAATGGATTAGATGCGAGGGGAAGGGCCAACCTTTTAAGATGCTCTAATCTCTTGAACAACCGCCCGCAAGACGGGATAGGGCATGAGTGCGATTTTTGGGGGTATGGTCCGACTTCCATTACGGTAGCGCTCTTGGCACGTCTTATTGCGCCAGGGCGCTTAATATCGGATCCAGCACCATATTCTGACTGGTCACAATTTGAGGTAGGGGGTAGAGAGCTGTCCTCATGCTGCTGCTGGATCATTGAAGAATGAGGAGCCGGACTACGGTCTTCTACGTAGGAAAGTGGTGTGCCGTGCCGAGATAGATTAACAATTTCTCGGGAGGGCATTTGCATGCCCATGTTCACAGGAGGTGAATCAGGATCACTGCCATGATCCGACATGGGAACGACGGAAGCTGTTGCCGAACGTCTTAGATGATCACTTGCCCGCCGCGTATGACCGGTAGCAGCGTTTGTGGCATGAGCCAAAGCACTGATGCCGGGCGTAATGGATGATCGTCTTCGCCGCTGCTTGTATGTGGGCGACCCCTCGATAACCGAGTATACATTATTGCTATATGCGCGTGGAGTAGAGTTGAAGGGAGGGGCGCCGCTAACGGGAGGTAAAGGAAGCTGGATCATGCCATGGAGTGCATTAGCCCCAGTATGATCGGGCACTGTGTTATACACATTGTCGTCATGGGCAAGATAATGAGGCTCAGAGAGCTGTACCATCTGCTGGGGAGGAGTAACAGGCTCGTACGAGATACCCCTCGCACTATAGTCATCTGACGGAGTATAGGACGATGGAGCTGGAGAATACTCCAAATAGCTCGGCATTGACACTGTTCGCTGATGCATCGGTCTCGACAGCGGCATTCCTGTCCTGTCTGACGGATAATAGGGTCCTACCGAAAATTCATCTTCCCTTTTCACCGGGGCCGGAAGGGACATCGGTATCTGGGAATACGAACCCATCTGGCCCATATCTTCGTGCACAACGGGCATTGAGTGAGGTATTATCTGTGGCGGCGGCATTGAATCCATAGCACGCATCACAGGGGACGTAGAAGAAGAGTAAGAAGCGTGAGCAGAAAATGAAGATGAGTTCGCCTGTTGCGCCTTGGTGAGTTGCTCAAAAAGCGACTGCGACGAGTCGAATTCGAATGAAAGAGCCGGTTCGCTAACAGCAACCGTTGTAGCTTCCTGTCCCATCTTTTCCCTCTTGAGATCACGCTCCAGCGCATCTAGGAAAAGGCGATCGTGAGGAACACTATACCAGTAGAATACCTTCTGCTTCTTCTGGGTTCTAATGCAGTTATTTTTGTAGAGAAAGTCGAGAAAAGGGCTCTTAGGCTCCTCCAGCGACGCGTCTGTCCCAGATTTTAAGTTTCTAAGGTCGGAAAAAATCCCCTCTTCGAATTTTTTCGAATTCTTCACCGGTCGGCCAAACGCCTGGAAGCGAAACGACAAGCATCTTACAATATCGGTGCCTGAGATATGGAAAAGATTGTTCCTGTGAAACGGTTAGCGAGACCCTTTTCTCCCTTTTTTTCACACCAAGAACTGGGTCGGGTTGAAAAAAAGAGGGCGGAAATCAAGCGAGCTATTTATTTTTTGCCGCAACTTTTTCTCCCACCCATTATTTAGAGAGAATTCGTACCATAAAACGCAAGATACATATTCTCCTGTCGGTAGTAAAAATCGCCTTATGTATTGATCAGGCGCCCAGTCGACTGGGGCAGAAATGAGAAAGTATTTCACTGCACAAAACCGTCAGCGCAACCAGTTCTCCCCTAACGCTATCATCCGATTTCAATCCTTTCTCCTCCTTCTCCTTCTCCTTTCTCAAAAGCCACAGAGGCCTCTGCCAATGACTCTTTCCCCTTCCACACTTTTATCCAAACCTTTCTCCCGCCATCAAAACAAGAAGGTTATAAAAATGCGCTTACAGTTATCAACTTGCTGAAGAGCTACTTGAGCATCCTGAGGTAACGACTGTTGGGCTTCAGTCGAGAGCATGAAAGTTTCAGGCTTCTGATTCGCGAGGTGATGTTGGCTATACATTAGGTGGGCCATGATTATTGCGGTCGCGCCTTGGAGGGGCCGACACTGTGATAAATTTTGGACGGAGTGTGTTGCGAATTCTGGGCTGCAGTTGTGGTTGCAGGATGAAGTGCTGGAGAGGGGTAATGCTCAGGATGGAATAGTCTCAAGTGGCTGCCGCGTAATATCTAGCCCAGGCAGGATTTCTTTAAAAAAAAAAAATGAAGGGTCTTCTTTCGCAAGGGGAAAAAAAAAAAAAAAAGATAGCGAAAAGTAAAAGCAATAGTGCACGGCTTTAGAGAGCGTGATGAAGATTTTGAAGGAACGAAGGGGAGGGTCCTGCCTCCGTTGTCCTGCGCAAAGAAAGACCTGTCCCTTGGACGCGTAGACGTAAATAATAATAAAAAAATATAAAAACAAAGAAAGCCTGTGAAGTAGGGGGAGAATTACTTCAGAAAGCCTTTTTGGGGGAGAAGAGGGGAGGGGAGAGGAAGAGGACGAAGGAGAGAAATCTGGGACGAAGAGAACGGAGAGGGACGAAGGAGATGATGCACGGTGTTAATGAAGGGATGTTTAGGTAGAAGAGAGAGAGAGGAGGGGGGGATGGTGGGTGGGTGGGTGGGCGGCTAAGGGGGTGGTGGAGGAGAATCGAGCAGCAAGCACCAGAGCGAGGGCAGGCGGCGGCAGGGCGGGCTGAGTTGGGCAGGCCTGCTGCTTGGGTGCTTGGTGTTGGTTGGAGAGCGACCGCTGCTGTGGGGAACGAGGACGAAAAGGAAAAAAGTATGGGAGAGAAGAAAAAAAAAGGAAAAAAAGAAAAAAAGCGAGTTCCACTGTTCCTGGCGGTTGGTCCCCTCGAGCGTAAGTTAAGGGTAGGGAAGTACCTGTGGAAAATGAGGGAATCAGGAAATTATTCTCAATGAGTAAACGGGGGAGGCAGTTTACTGTAAACAAGGGAAAAAAGGAGGGGGCATACCCACAGTATTGCCTCTCCGAATAGGAGTTACTCTCTCCCCAGTCAAAGAGTTACCCCGGGTTGAGCGAGTGTGTAAAAATACGAAAGGCCCGAGCCAAGTCAAAGTTGGGCAAGGTACGGTGAAGTCGTCGATCACAGGGATATCTATTTTGCTTCCCTTAACTCATGCGAACCGTAGCTGCGATAAAAAACTCTACTAATTTTGTGTAGAAGAAGGTCCAAAGTTGTAGATATTGCTGCTGCTGCTGTTGTTGTTGTTGTTGTTGCCGCTGTCGCTGTCGTTGTCGTTGTCGTTCTTATTAACCATTACAGAACTGCGCACCCTAGGTTTTTCGGGTGCTCTTGCTCAGACTAATTGCTGCTCTGGGTATGTACAGTAGGGTAAGTCAGACCTCGCGTTATCGTGCTTGTGCGTTCGCTATTCTTGCTCGCCGCTCTAGCCTCGATTGCATGTTGCCTTGGTTCACTTCTACAACTGACAACTGACGGATCTCTTCATGGGTCCTTTTAGCACCAATTTCAAAAAAAAATAAAAAAATAAAAGATTAAAATAATCATACTTGTAAAAGAAATAAATAAATGAAATGAAAATAAAAACCCCCATCCCGTATCACCATCCATGGCTGCTCGAGTAGACTAGAACGCCGGGCCGTAAACTGAGTCCCTTCAAGACCATGTAGATCTCCGTTCAAAGACAACAGGAAAAGGAACTTCCTCGGATGCATTAGAATAGGGGGCGTGTGAACGGAGGGAAGCCCAAGTCATTCTCAGACCTCGCTCTGTCATCCTGCTTCCTCTGCTGCAGCTCTGGGGGAATTTCTATTGTGCTCTACAATCTTCATTGCTTCTTCCATTTCTTCCATTTCTACTTCAATTGATTGAGTGGTTCCTTCTTGAACCACTCTTTCGCCTCGACTTCTGCTGGCTTCCACTCCTGCTCCTCCTTCTGCCTTTTCCAAAGAGGTTTGCCGCTGCTTCAACTTGGCTGGGCCTTGTCCGATGGGGGATGCCTGTCCCAGAGCACACAACAATGCTTGCCTGCCTTCTCATTTGGTGACCTTTTAGAATCCTGAAACACGCGCTTGCAATTCTCCACCCACCCCCTCGTTCTTCCCTCCACCGTCAAATCCCGGCATGGCACTTCCTCCAGGCACTCCTCCAAAATGAATTACTGTACCGTAATCCTCCTCCTCCCTCTCTCACTCTCACACCACACTCTCTCCGTTTTTCTCTTCCCTTTGATTCAGCCTGCCTGCTTCTTGTTCCTTTCTCCACCATTCAGCACCCTATCATACCCTTTCATCCAACGCATTTTGCTGAAATAATCACCTCGACCTTCCAAACTTAACAGCCTGCCCAAACAACCATTCCAACTGAACCGGACTAAACAAAACTAGGCCTTGCATCCAACCATTAACCCTCCCAATACGCAAAGTGGTCCGCAAACAACGATACCGGTATGTTAGCTCAGACAGAACAGGGCTCCTTTCACCCTGTCCAAACAAACCACGCGACCCTGTGGACGTTAGCATAGCCTTCGAACAAGTAACAAGAATCAACTGCCAAAGTATATTGGCAATTAGAAACCCTATTTGTCCTCGCTCACTTTCAGTAGAAAGAATTCAATTAGTGAATAAAGCAACCAACGTGTGACCAAGCGTTCGGAGTAATCTCGTGGACCACTTGTCTTGTGTCCCTTTCTTTTTAGTCTAGTTCGCTTCAAAGACCTATATTTGATTGGTCAATTTCGGACCTGGAATAACTTGGGGTGGCTTGAATCTTGGTGGGGATATGGTGGCCGAGACCAACTACCGTATTTACTCGTATAATCCACTATCTCCGTATGCAAAGCTATCTCCATGATCAGAGACAAAAACCCCTAAGGAGGATTAGTGTTTTCCTCGCACGGTCAAGCCCGAGTGTGCTGAGTGTGCTTGATCTCGCTAACTGGTATTCGCAATTCTGTTAACCTGCCAAACTAAACCCATAGTGGACTGAGGCAGGGATTGACGGAGATAGCTTCGCATACGGAGATAGTGGATTATACGAGTAAATACGGTATCCCACTCCCGCCATGGACATGGGCAAATATTTTCTCCTTCCATAACCCATCCTTCAGCGTGGGGCTAATTCTGCATTAACTTGCTCATCGTCCTCGAGCACAAGTACTCAGAAACTTGTATCTCCCCACGGACAGCAAAAATTCCATGGCGGGCCCAGCGGGCTACACAAATGGCAAGCCTACCGTGCCGTATGTTTTTCCTTCATTTTGTGCAGTGGAAAAGGGGGCACACAACCGAGTGGTGGTTGTGACCGTGCTTGGGAATTCTTTTATCAATTGTATGATAAAACACGGCGATATGATACAATAAAGGCCCAAGATCACGGAGATGAATGAAGAAAGCCGGGCTTCCGCCTCGGTTCATGTTCCACTTCGTTCCGAGAAGGTCTCTCCGGCTCATACGGTAATGTCATTGCGGCTAGACCTCCATGCCGCAGGACCCTCTTGTTATTGTAAAGAAAAGGACAAAAAAGAGACTCACGGAAACCACATCGTCCACAAGATAGTATGATTTGTATCTCCGGCACCATAGTCCCCCAGCCCAATCTAACTCAGTCCGGCCCCTTGCTCGCGCCCTTCACTTTGGCAAAGGGAGGAAGAAAACTACAGTACCGTACCGGTACCATATGTCATGCTACGATAACCTTGTATATAACGCAACTTATTCTCCGATAAACACCGGCGCAAAAACTTATCACGAGTGAAAATGGGCCGAACCAATCAGGTCGGATACGTTCCTGAACGTTTTCATTCCGCCGCTTTTGTGTGCTGCGGCGCCTATCGTAGATCCACAAGCTCGCTCGCCTCATCCTATCACCCTGATCTTCTATAGGATCCAACTTCACACTAGCTTCGCCATTTGTCCAGAACTGCTATTTACACCAGCTGAGTGGTTTGTTGGTATCCGTGCCTGACCTTGTCGATTATTATTAACAGCGAACCCGACGATCCCACTTGACGGACAGACTTTGTCGGATCAGGGGCTGGGATGATACCAGCCTCTGTGAATTACCCAATCAGGCTTACCAAACCAACTTCCTCCAAGAATAGCCTGATACCGGTAGACTGCCGCACTGTTACCGTAAATAAATATATGAAGGCCCAAAACGGCTCAAAACTGCTAAGAAATGTTTGCATTGATAAGTAATAAAAGCATAGAGAGAAATAGATAAATCCAACAAAACATTTGCTGGCCCATAATTAGTGTCTTTCGTCGCTACTATTCTTTGTTCAAAATCCCAATTAGAAAAAGGTCACTATTTTATCTAGGCCCTCCTAGTATAGCTCCATGCCTATTTTTCTTTCTTCGGGTTTGATTTATTTTCGCTTTCCAGACCATTTGCCCCCAATCACCTAGCCGGGCAGGGTTCATCGGCCCTGATCTCAAAACTTCTGTTTCTCTTGGACGGTAGGGGGAGCCCCGTGCGCGCCGTTTCAGGAACCCTCGTGATAGGTGTGTGTTCAACCCGACGTAATTCTCCCGTGATTAGATTTCAACTTGAATCCAAACGAATGGTCCAGAATCCAGTATTCCATTGAACATTTGTTTGATGCATGAGCACCAGTACCGTAATCCACTGTTCTGGGAGGGTTTGCTCATCATGAGCTCTCGTACCATTGTCGACCCCTCCCCCCCTCCTACTTCTTCCCCACCTGTTTTCCCCGCCCCTCCACTCATACTACCTACCATTCTCTACTGGTGCCGACATCTTAATCACATTATGCTCAGTGTACGAGTACATATATGCTTTAGAGTACGCATGTCAATAGCCCGTCAGTAGAGGACCATGAGGTGTTACTCGAGTAGGAATACAGCCTCTTTTCTTTTTTTTTCCCCTTCTCCCTACGGGATGGGGTCTCTTTACCCATCGCGGGCCAGCGGCTGTATCAACGAAACAGGTAAACACGGCCAATGTTTTTTTCTTCCCCTTTTCTTCCAGCGATACCCGAGCCGTTGGCGATGCCTCCCTGCAAGCCCCTGGTTGACGGTGCAAGAAAGGGCGGGTCCTGCATATGTCATGGCAAAGACTAGAGGTGCAAGGCATCGCACCCCAGGAGGTTCAACAGTGACTTCAGTGGAAGTAGTAGTTGGTGTGACGGTGTTGTCTCCGATTCTGTTCGCTTTTCGGAGAAAAAGCTCAAATCGCCAAGAAAGGGAAAACAGTTTATCGCTTCCCTCAAGCGAACAATGCGCGACATCGCAGATCCTCAATCAACTCTCAATCAACTCTTGTCTTCCGTGGCCACGGAACAAAGCTGCCACAGTATCACCGTCTTGTTTCCTGTTGCAAAAGACGGCCAAGACGCAACTATCGTCACTTTTTAGCGTCATTACAGGCATAAGCGAAAACAGACTGGTATCTCGTGCGTTTTAGCGAGGCCATGTGCAGGAAGAGCGAAACACAAGGTCTTTTTTTTGTTCAATTGGGACGAAGACGCACCCCGTGAACGTACCTTTACCGTTTCTTTCATCCGCTTCTGCTTACACCAGATGCAATAGTTTCCTAGAGTAGATAGCACATAGAGAGAAAAACAAAGTACCTGTTATAGCCATAGCTTGATATTGGCGTCTCAATTCGAAAGAAGTAAGAGCTAACTATTGCTCACCCCTCACATACACTCCACTCTTTTCACCCAACCGTGCAACCCGAGGTGCTTCTCTGGCATGAATACAAGTCGCTTTAATGGAAAAAGAGCCCAGAAGAGCCAGCTTCTCTCCGAGTAGATCCTTTTGTCCAGGCACCCATGTGATAAGGCTACCGTATATCACGTTTCACTCAACCCCCTGGAGCATTCTTCGCGGTCCCAGCGTCCACTCTGGAGATAACGTCCGGAATCGCTTGCATACCAAGCCATCTCAAACGGGTGTTTCAAATATCCCCAAAAGCGAATAGGTAGTGCCTCGCCCTGTCAAGCAGGGACATGGCTGCTGTCTAACCTTAAATTGTCCAGTCTTCTCACTCGTGGTGGCAACGGTGGTTCTTCTAGGGGTCTACTTGTATATGCCAATGGCTGGCTAACAATATGAAACATCCGGTGCCTCGAAGAATAAAGATTCGATGACCAAGACCTGTCGCCGGCCCTCCTTTCTGGCAAACTTCGTCGTCCATGTTGTACGGTATGGGAATACCATGTATGCTGAGTCTTCATACCTTTTCATTGTCTTGGGAACCAAAGCAGCAAGAGCGGAGCACAGCAAAAGAAACGAGGTATGTAGTACGTAGTAGCTCCCAATTGTGCGATAAGTATACCCGATTCCGTCTGGGGGATCCCCCGACGAGCTAGCCGCTAAATGGTATCTCGGGCAATTCAGATTTGTAGTTACTCCAAAGGGCTGATACTCTATATCAAGCACCGACGCAAAAGAGAGTCCTCCGCCTGGCGATCCACTATATCTACCCCGCGTCCTATCACAGCCCCAAGAGCCTTATACCTGCTCATTTCTATAATCCAATAGACTCCCATGAAGGAATGAAGTCGAGTATACGGGTCTGGTAGCCAGTTCAAACCTGAAATTGCATCTTAATGCGCTGTGGTTTGCGCTGCCTGCTTCGCACCCCCTCTTGCTTGCTCATCGTCTCGTCTCCTCACCGCTGCGAAGGGCTTTCGCTACCAAGTTTCCAGAGATATCGAGAAGCTGAAACCACCACCAGCAGTCCTACCCAAGAGAGCTGCGAGTGTTTTTGCGAATCTAGAATCGGCCTCTTTATCCCTGGACCTATCCACCAAGGGGGCTACTACGGAGGGACGAGCTCGGTCATGGAACCATCAATTTCCCTTTTGTTGGGAGTGCATTCTAGTATTCCTCAGACCGCTTAAGAGAGAGGGCGATCTTAAGTCAGGATTTGGCTTCTAGAAAGAAGAAAGGAAAGAGAAGAGGGAGAAGGAATCGTTCTCAAACAGATCCGATCGTATCCGCTTTTTTCTTCTTCGCTTGTATATGAAACCACTATTTCCCGTGCTTCGGGAATCGGGTCCGGGGGAGCAGGATTTGATAGCGCGGATGGCATGACAGATGTCGCGACGAACGATAGGCCTTCTGGACATGTTCGGATTGCCCTCTTGAAACCATGGGGCTCAGGCACGTTATGCACTAAGACCCCGGATATCAATACGGTAGATCCGCCTGATTGGTATACTCGTTCCCTTCCCCTGTGATAACCGGGTGCTAAGATAGGCTGCAATAAGTCTGGTATGCGTGATTGACGAACTCGCTAAAATACCGTAGTCGTCAAATGGCAAGATTGATTCGTTGAGGCATCCAAAAATTGGAAAACTGATACGTTCATAAGGTGGGGGGGATACCGTTTATGCAGTTATTTGATCACCTGAGTGACACCGAACGGTCGACACCAAGTTCCCGAGTAGTCTGACCGAAATCCCCCGCCCACATGTGTATTCCATCCACCAACCGGGTGAAGAAAATGCCAATCCTCGGAGGGCAACTAGTCTTGATGATGACAGCTGTTCAAACTTTCGTTATTACATTTTATTCTTTCTTTTTTGGCCTGCCCTCTGCAAACAATCAGGCAGTTCTTCTTGGAAGTCACCCATTTGCAGTTTGCACGGCTATGATACCTTTGAGCGGTTCTTTCGTCGGTTTTGAATTAATGGATTGTAGACGCAAGTGACGTGGCATGGCAGCGAGTCAAGAAAACGGTATGCGGCGTAGATTGCAATTGATGCCGTATTGTTCCTCCTCTCCCAAAAGGCACCAAAAGATGGCAAACAGACGTTCGTCCATTGATATGTCGACGGAGGATTAATTAAGCCAGCGTACATACTTCCTGAGGAAAAAAACAATTATGAGTGTAAAGATGTGTGTGTGTGCATGCGTGGTTAGCTTCCTCTCGAAATATAAATATAAGTTATTTGATAGCTGTTAGGTCATCAGAAGCTTTGATCAAGAGCTTTGATGTATTAACATAGCAGTGCCAGCGTCAATGAATTGATGCAAGCCTCCAAATTTTTCGTTGGTGGGAAGCATGTCTATCAAATCAGTCCTTAGCAGTCGACCACGCTCCTGGAAGCCTCGACAGCGCGCCAACAGCAGTCGGAAGCGTCAGCATAATAGTTAAGTTGTCGAGAGGGGATGATATTTAACAAAGGTGGTGGTTTATGAGGGGCAATTGGCGGGTTTAGGGAGGGAGGGAGTGAAAGGAAAGGAAAGGAAAGGGGAGTTGAGGTTGAGGGGAAGCAGGAAAGAGCATTACCGGTAGTCTACGTGTCGTGGGGGAAGCTACAAACCTCGAAGGGAAAGGGAGAAAAGAGTCCAGCATGTTTGACGTCACGAAGAAAGGGAGGCGAGGGAATCGGGATCTCCCACGCGGCTGAGCACCCGGGTCCTCCTGTCTGTCTGTCTGCCCTAAGCTTGGCGATAAGGACCTATCGGTGGTTATCGCTGGGAAACCTCTCAAACTGACCCCACGGCACTGAGGGAGGAATTGTCCAATGAATTCCTTGCGGTGATAAAAGAACTCACAGGACTATACTCGAGTAGATTGACCGGAAGATTAAATTTACACTTTTACTGTTGTCAATACCGGTAGTTGTTGGGGGCAATCCCGGTATTCGTTGTATCATACTCGAGCATATGGGCATGGTCACTGAGCGAGTTCCTGTCAACCCTTTTTTGAGTGATGGAAAAAGTACGCATCAGACGCACAGGGTCAAGCAATCCAAGGCCATAGACCAACTGAAGGGGAAACAACAAACCCCTGAGGTTGCTCAGAGACGAGTAATAAGAGAGGTACACATGCCTCTCAAAGTATGTGCGATACTGTATACTGTACTTGTGTAGATAAGATGCGATATGTGATATCAAAAAACTACAGCGTAACCTGTTATAAGATCCTGGTGCGGTACTGTAGGGCCCTGTACTGCACACATGTACTGTCCGGTACTCGTACTCTGGTACAATAAGGTTATCATTGAGTGCCGGGTGCTTGGTTAACAGAGCTCTGGAGTCCAGGGGTGAGGATTGGATGGCTCACCCATTGGCTCTTTACCAGACCCCACAGAACCGTGAACCGTGAACCGTGAACTCTTGCCCAAACCTTTGTCTTCCCATCATACCGGTAGTATCATATCATACGTTGGCCACCGCTGATGGAACAGCCCTTAAGAAATGAGAGAATATTCCACGGCAGGTCCCGTGACATTTGGTTGTTGGTAAGTTCTTGCCCTGAAACCTACTGAGGACCCTTAGGCAAGGTGGTCCGAGCTCGTTACACGATACCATTGAGATTCCTATTGAGAACCAGATCTGGTAATGCCTAGGTCAATAAACGTCCCGCTGCCATCAACACCAACCCTTGACACCACCCCATTCAAACATTATAGAGCTCATTACCTCCACTGTATCACCATTCACTCCCTCTCTCTCTCTATGGTTCACAGCTATATAGGTGTTTGGCACGTGGGTATATCTTCGAAAATTAGCCATGAGTTCTTCATCATCTCTCCTAGTCTTCCTCATCATCGTCTTCTTTCACTCTACGAGCTCACTACTTGATTGCATATTTCTAAAAATACATACCCTTGAATCTTTCAATCTTTCCCCCCCCTTTTTTTGATGACCACCACAAATATTTTCATAGGCCTTAGTGGTTTGTCCACTGTTGTTGCCTTCATTCCTTTGGCCTGGCATATTCGCAACAAAAACACTGCGGCAATATGTTTGATCGTCTGGATTACACTTTTCAATTTCCTCTCCTTTTCCAACGCAATTATCTGGGGTGGGTCTGAGTTGGATATATATACCGCCTGGGATGGCAAGATCTTCTGCGATATCGAAATCAAGTTCTTCATCGCCTCTGGGGCTGGCATGGTCAGTTCTATCGCAGCTATTGCCAGGAACCTCGCGGGGGTTATGTCGGACAAAGTATGCGTCATTAAGACGAAACGGGCTCGCAGGAAGGAGTTGGTACAAGACTTACTTTTGTGCTTGGGATTACCAGTATGGATGATGGCTGTGCATTACTTTATTCAACCCAGCAGATACTTGCTCCTGGCCACCACTGGATGTACACCTACCATCGTTGCTTCTTGGCCTTCGATTCCACTGGTCTTGATCTGGCCGCCAATTATCTCACTCGTTTCTGCTTATTATGCGGGTTTGGTTTCCTCATTCCTCATCACATGTTATCACTCTTATATCCTCATTTTTTCACTAACCATTTACTTGTAGGTCTGGTCTTAGCACGCGTCCACAGGTATCGCCAACAATTCGCAGACATCCTTCGAAGCTCTAATTCCGGTCTTACAACCTCGAGATTTATTCGCTTATTCGTTCTCTCTCTGGTCCTCCTGGTTATTAATCTCCCGTTGACGTTCTATGTCTTTTATCGGAACCTGGATCAACCTTTGACCACTTACGATTGGGATTTGGTCCACGGCAAAGGTTGGAACTACATTCTCAGAGTACCTTCATACGATATTGTCCAATTCGATCGGTGGGTCAGCGTCGGTGCAGGATATATCCTTTTCTTCGTCTTTGGAATGGGGAATGATGCATTGAAGATGTATAGGGGTTGGTTGGATACAATTGGGCTCGGGAGATACCTCCCAGACTCCATGATGGGAACATCCACTCTTGGAAATAATCAAAGCGGCTCTTGGAGTGGCGTTGGTACCATTGGAAGTTACTTACCAAAGCGTTGGACATCTCGGCGACAGCTCGGAAGTAGTAGTAATGAATCTCACTCCGAGACCTCTAGCGATAAGCAAGTTTATTATCTCTTATTCTGCCCCTTGAGTCAAATCCTAATTTGCCTCCTAGGCCAGTCACGGAATCCCCGACCGCAACTACAAATACAACCCGAAACCGAACTTTCGACATCGACATAGAGGCGAACCCAAGAACCCCCGCGTGGCCTTTGGCAAGCGAGCGCCCGAGCTTTGTCGTCAGGGCATATACTGGAAACGTAACCTACAACGACCGGGGAATCCGTGTTGACAAGGATATTGTTGTAGAGAACAGGAGAGCGACGATCTGTTAACATTTAAGCAGTAAACGGGGGGAGGGGTGGGGTGTGGGACTGTGGCTTGTATGGATAGTGTTCACGCTTTGGTCTGGCTGCTTTGGCTATCGGCAAGAAATTTTAAATTTTTCTTCTTCTTCTGCGGCTGCGGTGGAGGATGTGTCTACCGTTTTAGAAAATTTCTACTTTTAGTTGTACATTTAACTAATAAAAACGCTATGAATTTCCCTTTCCAATTATACAATTTCTTTGATCAAAGCGTAACATCCTGGGCACCAACAGACAGCTATGGGTGTTACAAACCACAGTTAGGGTAAATTCAAGTCAGGCAGGACATGCCATGGGGCTTTCCATTGTGAACGTCACTTGTTTTATAAACAGGAGATGGTATGCAACCTGTCTCAACCCCGGAGCTTAAGTCGCGTGGCGGAGTCCGCCCGCCGATCGAATAGCTACAGTAAAACAAAGGCAATAGTATGAAAACTGTGCGAGCATTCTCACTGCCGCGCCATGCCATGTGAGAACTCACAACTCCTCACACCTACCCCCACTCACCCTCCGGTCTTTACGAACCCTCACCCGAGAATGCCATGCTCAAGTCCGCCACCAAACCAAGCGTTCCGACCCATCAACTCCCAATGTCTCAGATGGTTCGAGTGATGAATCATGAAGTATGATACATTCTTATCTCGATAGCAGAAAGAGAAGAAGAAAAAAAAAACCCCCCTGCAATACGATACGAGAAGGTAATTTGCCTTGGTGAAGAAAGAAAGTAATAGGGGGGTAGCAGAAAAATTGAAGAGAAAAAAAACAGCAAAAAAGAATATGAACATTTCTATAAAAAGTGAAGAAAAAGCAAACCGATGGAAAACAACTGCAGGTATCCCTACGACAACCTATGGCAATCCAATCCAATCCGTGGCTACTACGGTACCAGTTATTTCAAGGTGAGGGTTGGTGGATTGGCTATCGATCAAATATTGGATGATATCGCCGTCGTGATACACAAATGGATGGAAAGGGGGAACGAGCAAGAGAGAAAGAACGAAAATGTAGGAAGTTGATAGATATACACCCATTCCATCCTCCTATGCCCCCCCTCCTTTATGTCTCCTAGCTCTACGGGGGGTGGGTTTTTTTTCTTCGGAGGCCTGGATCGGAGGAGGGAGAGATCAGTTAGGTGCTTGACGCTTGGGAGTTTCACTGCCTTCGGCAGGCGCGGGCGCGGGGGCTGGCTGAGTTTGAGCGTCTTCGCCGGCTACCTCCCCATCGGGCGTGGGGGCTTGCTGAGCTTGAGCGTCTTTGCCGGCTACCTCTTCATCGGGCGTGGGGGCTGGCTGAGCTTGAGCGTCTTTGCCGGCTACTTCTTCACCAGGCGCAGGGGCTTTCTGAGCTTGAGCGTCTTCGCCGGCTACTTCTTCGTCGGGCTTTCCCCTCTCGATTATATGTAAGGTATCTACGGAGTCTTAGTAGAGGGAGAGGAGGAGAGGGGAGGTGTATGGTTACACGGACTTGAGAAGATAGAGTACCTGGCGACCCTGGTACCGTCCTCCCGAGCTAGTTGGTATGGGCTGAAATCACCCTCGGCGAGTACCTTAGTGCTAAAATCTCCAACAGCGCCACCACCATGTAACCATTTAGTCAGTCAATCAATTCAATCAATTACTCCAATCAATACTCCAAGGCTCCTAAAGGGGGGGGGGAGGAGAAAATCTGTTCATATGGAAGATCGCCGGTGTATGGACGGGTTAGGAGAGCGACAAGACAAGCATATAATACATACCCTCGCGGCAGTCCGGTCAAGTACTCGATGCTCTTCGCATTGTCGGTGAGGCACATGAGATTAAAATAATTCGTCCTCTCCCCACCCTTCCACGAACGGATCGTGTAACGGATGCACTGGCGGCCGTTACTGGTAGTGCTTAGTTCCGGGGATCTGTGCAGTTTCCCGGAAATCGTAATCCTCGTGATGTCCGAGTAAGAGGTGGAAGAGTGCGAGAAACAGCGGAAGCAACGGGTGGCAGAGGCACCCGCGGTTGCTAACGATGGGGATGATCGGAGAAAGGAGAGCATCGTCGGAAAGAAAAGAAAAAAATGTGGGTCAATTGGCTGTTTGGTTGTTTTCACCTTGGCCGAGTGGGCGGAGTGGGATGGGGCGTGTGTCTGCGTGTGATTGAAGATTGAAGATTTGCGAGTGGCAGTGGTGAAAACAGTGGTGGTGGTGGTGGTGGTGGTGGTTTGCGTGCGAGAAGGGGCGTTTGGGAAAGGGTGGAGGGGGATAGAGGGGACGTTTCCCGCAATCGGTAATTTTTGTGGGATATTTTCTCCCCTGCGTTTTGGGCCCCAATGCCTAAGGTGTTTGTGGGGATTGTTGCTTTGTCGCCTTGCTGTTTCAGGGATGGGACGGCTTGGCGTTTTAGTTATGTGACCCGTTTTTATATCATTGTCTGAGTTGCTTCCTTGCCCAATTGTTTGAACTATCCAGAGGCATCTCGCTGGGTAGAATTATCTCGGGAGCAGGGGTAAGCGAAGGCCCAGCCCAGCCCAGAACCGAGTGACCGGCATTGATGAAGGAATTAAAAAAGTAGAGACCATAATAATAATATTGTTATAGAATTGTGAGCAATATAAGGATAAAGTATTCTAAAGAGCTTGCCTAGAATAGTATACGGTAACCACTCATAGGTCCGCTGTAATTGGTAGCGAAGATTATAGAAGGAGGCATCATACTATAGGATGTGTATTTTGAAATAATCTAATAGTGATAAATAAAAGATAAAAAGTTATAAAACTTGAGGAACTTGGAGTTAATTTTGGTAATATCATACATAATAAGAAAAGCAATCAGTAAGAGAGGTATCATATGTATACAGTAGGAAGATCTTTGAGTTGAAATCAATTAATTAATTTGAGTATCATAATAGAATATAGAGTGCCAGTCAGTAGCCGCTACACTCTCTTTGAGCAATACTTTCTACATATTGTATTATGTGAGAGCCGGTGAAACTTATCAATCCCGCTCCTTGAAATATTCATTTTTCTCTTCCGATCATTATTAATGCTAATTATCAGTTAATTAAGGGTTTTATAAGATGGATATCGCCTGCCTTTGAAAGAGAGAATAGTCACACTCAATTATATGACTAATATTGGTCTTGAAAGTAACGGGAATATCAATATTAAATTGCTAAACATAGAGCAATCACTCCTAGTCCGTTTAATTCCACCTAACCTTACTATTACGAGGTTTGAAACTACCTAACTGTTCTAGAATTATAACTAGTGACTCTCGATAACCGCTACTCCGGAGATAGCCTCAGATTCCGGGCTAAAAGTGGATTAATGGGGGTATACGATACCATAATGACTCGGATAAACGGGCTATGCCCCAGGTGTGATAGCCAAAAATTCCCTCTGGGAGAGGGGCGAAGGGTGGACCAAAAAAACCTGCTCTAAGAGTAAACCTTGCTAATGGAGACTTCAACGTCCCAGCATAAGGTTCTGTTTTTGGAGCTATATACGTATAGTGATCGGATACTGCCCATAGATTGGGATAACCACAAGGATTCAGTCAAACCTCGTGAAGTAAGGGGTCCCCCGATACATCAATTAAGAGGGCGGCACCGGACTCTCTTTCCTTTCTTATTAGCTCAGGGGAGGGAGCGCCCGAGTGATTTATCATGAGCAAACTGCATGGTGCGGTGCCTTTCATTGTTTGATCCCAGGGCGCCAAACCTAAAAGCCAAAAACTATCGTGCTCAGTCCCTTTGTTGAATTCACGTAGGACAGCCTTGTCCCGAGCATGACCGATGTTTACTTGCTAATTACAGTATTCCGGTGTTCTTTGTTCTAGGTGTACAATGTATTATATATTACCCTTCATCACCCAAATCTACCTTACAGACCAGAGGACCTTCGCAAAGAACCTGATTTCCCCGGACTTTCGCAATGGTTTCGAGAGTTGACCCTGATACATGGCTTTCAACGGCCGAGTTTTTCCGCGCATCACTTCCTGCCGATGAACTACCTGGTGGGCGAGGCGGACCGGACGAACTAGCCAGCTATTACAGAGAAGCACACCCACCTGTTCAAACAGCGCGAGTGCCGGTATGGTTAGAAACCCGTCGGTTAGACCAAATAAAAGGTAAAAAAACGGTCCCTAAAGTAGCCGGTCGGGACACAATCAATTTGTGGGACGCAGAAGACACACAGCCACATGACTCGCCTCAGATAACATATGGCCGCCGGCCGCTCGCTCCGACGGTGGACGGGGTAGTCGTATGCAAGAGGCGTAGAAATTCAATAGAACATCGGGCATGGGCTACATACGCCGAGATCAGGGCCCTGAATGCTATCCGTCAGTATTATATCGACCACCCCAACCAATTCCGTCACATACCGGTTCCACGGGTATATACCCACAGTTTGCAGCGGCCCGAGGGCAGTCTCGTGTATAACCGGCTGGAGCGCGGGTTCATAATAATGGAGCATATCAAGGACAGTGTAGCCCACGACCAAGCCTTCCCCAGTGGAGATCGTGGTTGGACACGCAGACAGAAACGACGATTCGTGAGGAAGATGGCATTAATACGCCTCCAATTGCTCTTCATACGGAACGGCCTAAACGGAGTAGAACCTCCTATCAAACACCGGGTAAGGGCCTCCGTCATTTGGGAGATAAGAAATTGGGGAAAGAAAGAAGCCTCGCTGACAGAAGAACAGGGGGTCCTCGCCAGTGTCATTAACAAGAAAGCTCCAAAAGATGCTGCAAGCGCTACCCTCTGGGACGCCAGTTTCAATCCTCCTTACCCAGACAATCGAGCCTGGGTGGATGCTTCCCTTTCACGGGAGTACGCATTTTGGCAACTAGTGCTTAACGACCCGAACCTACACCATTTGGTCCCGGATCCGATCCCCGCTGGGTACGATATTGCCGGTTTCCTTGGGAGACTTCAGGCCTTCCGAACCTCCCTTCAAGACCCGGCGGTGCACACTTACCGCACCGAACCCTTCCATGTCCTCACGCACGGTAAATTTGATAACAACGAAGATCCCGTTCTCATGAAGGGCAAGAAAATCAATTGCATCGTCGACTGGGAAAGCTCTGGTTATCTCCCCATCTCTGAAAACATCAAAGACATTCTCCAACAATACCACGGGGCTGGTCTAGCAGACTACTCCATCTGGCCCGACAATGGGCCAGAGCCTTTCTCGAAATGCGGGTTTTACGGCTGGTTGTGGGACGACTGGATAGAACATATGAACATTAGCATGTGGCAATTGGTGACAACTTGGGACCAGAGGGAGGCGACAGCACACCCGAACCCTGCGGATCGGACGGACTACAATGACCGGTATAACTGGTATGGACGCATCACTCCGAACGATTTCAGGTACGGCGACAAGTACGCAGACCAGGATATCGATGAAAATGATGGGACTGCTCCGGCCACGAGATTTAGACTCCCGGTTCCTCTGACACGTGCGGCAAATGTAGTGTATACCAGTAATGAACAAACGGCGATCACTAATAATCCTGATATGTGGTGGTGGAATGGACCCGTCATGCATCTCGTGGACGACTACGTGCAGACTCACCTAGGCTTCCCTCCAACTTGGAGCTGGCAAGACCCGGTGATAGAGGATTGGGCTTCCAAACAGACCCTCTTTAACCAGCCCTTTCATATATAGCACCTTGGCCCTACGAAAAACTCGGCCCCCGCCCCGCATGGTTCCCCCTCACCCCAATTTGGTGGAGCCAGCTCCATTATCTGCCACCCCTTTACCCTCCGGAGTCTGTTCTTTCATATTATGATTATTATTCAGAGCCCTCTAGGTCGTTATCTTTTACCCCATTTCTTTAGAGTAGTCTTTGAATAACCCTACGCTGTTTTTGAGTCTGTATGCCTGTCATGAGAGGTGTCAATCCACACCCCTTCTTTCTTTATTCCGCGTTCTGTTGTTCATCTGCTTATTTACTTCACTTTATTTCTTTAAAATCCCTCCAAATATTTTCTTTCCCTTCCTCTTTCCCTCTGTCCTTCTTCCTGTATTTCTTTTAATCCTTCATCCTCTGTCCGAGTCAAACCCTTCCACTTCGTATGCTATCTTGGAAAAAAAAGAAAATGGAAAAAAATGGCCCCATTTATAACTGGGAAGCTCTTTATGCGTGAGTAAAAAAAGCCAGCCAACCGAACATGTGCTCATTACCGTGATGGAAATAATTATACAAGTAAGCCAGTCGCGCTACTCGAAATCGACTTTCCCTCCCTTAACAAAGGAGAAATATGTATCTTGTAACCTTCGCACTACCGTACTCGGGTGCAAATTAAAGATCCGGAAAAAGTGACAAACAAAATGTATGGTTGCAACACAGATATTTCAAGTCACTTTTTCCGGATCTTTAATTTGCGCCCGACTATGATATGATACATATAGTTGCACCTGGCTATAGTGAACCCCCTTATAGTGAATCCCTGGCTATAAGGAACAGGGCCTTGCAGCCAAGTTACGGTAGTAGATTTACTGCAGAGGACAAATACCATTGAATGCCCAGGGGAAAAAATTAGTGAACAAGACCTTGGGGTCTTGATTCTTGGCGTTAATCATAGCCAGGTGCGACTTGACAATACGATACCTATACTGGCACTACAGTAGACAAGATTAGATTCAATGTGGATGGCCATAATCTCGCATATCCTCTCGATCTTCCCCGGGGGAACCTGTCCGCCTGTCCCCCCGCCTGCCTGCCTTAGGGTAGTGCTACCGAGCGAGAGAGCAAGCCCTCCGAGTGAGAACTCTACCCTGCGGTAGTCTATAGCACTGCATAAGCATTGAGCTAGCCAGAATACTCGAGTGGAACTTGACAGAAAAGATCGGGATATTCAAATAGAGGAGCCAGGACCAAAGAACTTGGCAGACATAGTCTAACACATCGCTGATGATGTGTATTAGAGAGTTTGCATAAGGAGACCTAGGTTGTAGGAAAACAGGTAATTTGGTGTTAACCTAGAGGTCTTGGATACCCAGGTGGGTTGCGAGACCTGGAGGAGGTGCAAAATAGGGCTTTCAGACCTGAAGAAATCCGATCGCTGCAGAACAACAAATCAGCAGCAACACAGCTCCCTTTTTACATTTTATTAAAAGATTTTACTGACGATAATATTGGGCATTCAGTAGTAGATTATTACCTGTCCCAGGGGAGTCAGTATTAGTAGTACCCCACTTATGTAGCCGGGAATCCAGGAAACAAATTTGAGGGCATGCGATATTACCCTACCATATGATATTCAATCCCCATCTTCTAGCTACAGAGCTATCATACCTACACCTATGCGCAAACTCATTTTTAGACCTAGGCCCATTTCCTATTAACCGCCACCTAGGTCTCCATGCGCAAACTCTCTATTATGAAGCAGTTGGCGTACACCATTTGGGTTAATTACGACAGACGGCCTGCACAACTTTTGTGAAATAGTATGATAGCAAGGAAAGACTTGAATACAAGCACTCGGGGGTTGACCTCCTAGTGGCCTCCTCTTCTAACTCCTAATCCGCAAGATTCCCGAGATTCCAGGTCTTGGCTCGATTTTTACTTCCCATTCGAGCACGATATACGGAGATGCCTTCCCACTCTCCCTCGGCAGTCTCTGGAATCAGATGGACCAGATGGATAAGATGGAATCACTGGGACGATAGTGTTCGAATAATACGGTACGTTACCCTACCTTACAGGATCGATAACCATACAGTAAATTACCTTAAATTACACTAAGGGGATAAAATACCGGAAAACGGCCTCTCTCGCCTTAAATTCTGATGTTAGGCAATCTTGTCTTCCATCTTACGTGCCAAGTTGAAGCAACCCAACCGACAAAATATCAGCTAGGCTAGGCTTTCTTGGCAATGACATGAGATCCAAGGTTTCGACCTGAAGCTTTATGACAGTCGGCAAACGGCGTCTGGTAAGTTTCCGGTACGTTACCGTATGTTACCGTATCGTATCGAATGGTAACTTACCGTACCTTACTGTTCGAACCCTATGGGACGATGAGTGATGAGGTATGACTCGTGGCGAGGGGACAATAAAAATGACAATCGGATGATGTCATGATACAAAGGGACTAGCATAAGCCCCCTCGAGACCTCGAGGTCTTGTTCATGACTCCATTAGCTGTAGCTATGATATAATATTGATAGAAGAGTAACTTAGAGCGTGAGGAATATGACCTTGAGGTTATTTCCTGAGAGTAAGTAGCTTATGTACTGTAAAATTAAATTGCTAAACATAGAGCAATCACTCCTAGTCCGTTTAATTCCACCTAAACCTTACTATTATGAGGTTTGAAACTACCTAACTGTTCTAGAATTATAACTAGTAACTCCCGATAACCGCTACTCCAGAGATAACCTCAGATTCCGGGCTAATAGTGGATTATACGGAGGTACACGATACCATAATGACTCGGATAAGCGGGCTATTCCCCAGGTATGATAGCCAAAAATTCCCTCTGGGAGAGGCGAAGGGTGGACCAAAAAAACCTGCTCTGAGAGTAAACCTTGCTAATCGAGACTTTAACGTCCCAGGGTCCTGTTTTTGGGGCTATATACCGGTACGTATAGTGATCGGATACCGCCCATAGATTGGGATAACCACAAGGATTCAGTCAAACCTGGTGAAGTACAGTAAGGGGTCCCCCAATACATCAATTAAGAGGGCGGCACCGGATTCTCTTTCCTTTCTTCTTAGCTCAGGGGAGGGACCGCGTAGTGTTCGAATAATACGGTACTGTCAAAGTATCTCGGACCCCAGGCGTTCTTTTGGCGGGGAATGGGAACTTCCAAAGGCCTGTTAATCCGGTTCACTTATCACGATTCTCAGGCTCGAGCCAAACGAGATAAAAATCAAAGGATGAAAAGGATGAAAATCAATGACAGCAAACAACTGAAAGTTGAGGAAAAGGGGTGGTGCGGATGGTTGATGTTCTCTCTCCCGCTTGCCCTCCTCAAATACCCCTTTCTCTATAGAGCAAAGCTAACAAAATAACGGTATCAAACACCCACGATGCTTCGTATGTTCCAGCGTAGTTTTCCCCATGGCCATCCACGTGACCGACAGCAAGGTTACCATACCTTACAGGATCGATACCATACAGTAAATTACCGTAAATTACACTAAGGGGATAAAATACCGGAAAACGGCCTCTCTCGCCTTAAATTCTGATGTTAGGTAATCTTGTCTTCCATCTTATGTGTTTATCAAGTTGAAGTAATCTAACCGACAAAATATCAGCTAGGCTAGGCATGAGATCCATGGTCTCGACCTGAAGCTTTATGACAGTCGGCAAACGGCGTCTGGTAAGTTTACTGTACGTTACCGTACGTTACCGAATCATATCGAATGGTAACTTACCGTACTGTCGGGCATGTTAATAGCTTTCATGGATTTACTGTGTTGCGGGAAGGGTTGTGAAGGCAGTCACAGGGCTACGGAGTGAGTAGCCGGCATAGTGTGTTTTCTGTTGTTTTAATGGGAGGAAGAACAACCGCGCAGGAAGGGACATCATCGGGATTTTTCTTTTTCGTCTTAGAGAATAGTCCTGTACCTTTCATCCGTCTGTCATTTTCATCGTCAGGCGAATTAAGTAAATACATTGCTCTCATCACTCTTCCATTACCTTCATCGAGATCTTTCACTTTCGTTTCCTTTCTTTCTTCTTTATCACCGGTTGGAGCTCGCCAGTTGTCACAATTGACAACTCCCGTAAAAGAACGCCCACCGGGGAGGAACCCGATCAGTACCTTACCGTTCGAACACTAGGGCCGCGCGAGTGATTTATCATGAGCAAACTGCGTGATGATGTGCCTCTCATTGTTTGATCTGAGGGCGCCAAACCTAAAACCCCATAACTATCGTGCTCAGTCCCTTTGTTGAATTCACGTAGGACATCCTTGTCCCGAGCACGGCCGATGTTTACTTGTTAATTATTCTGGTGTTCTTTGTTCTAGGTGTACAATGTATTATATATTACCCTTCATCACCCAAATCTACCTTACAGACCAGAGGACCTTCGCAAAGAACCTGATTTCCCCGGACTTTCGCAATGGTTTCGAGAGTTGACCCTGATACATGGCTTTCAACGGCCGAGTTTTTCCGCGCATCACTTCCTACCGATGAACTACCTAGTGGGCGAGGCGGACCGGACGAACTAGCCAGCTATTACAGAGAAGCACACCCACCTGTCCAAGCAGCGCGAGTGCCGGCATGGTTAGAAAACCGTGGGTTAGACCAAATAAAAGGTAAAAAAAACGTCCCTAAAGTAGCCGGTCGGGACACAATCAATTTGTGGGACGCAGAAGACACACAGCCACATGACTCGCCTCAGATAACATATGGCCGCCGGCCGCTCGCTCCGACGGTGGATGGGGTAGTCGTATGCAAGAGGCGTAGCCATGCAATAGAACATCGGGCATGGGCTACATACGCCGAGATCAGGGCCCTGAATGCTATCCGTCAGTATTATATCGACCACCCCAACCAATTCCGTCACATACCGGTTCCACGGGTATATACCCACAGTCTTCAGCGGCCCGAGGGCAGTCTCGTGTATAACCGGCTGGAGCGCGGGTTCATAATAATGGAGCATATCAAGGACAACGTAGCCCACAACCTAGCCTTCCCCATTGGGGATCAGGGTTGGACACGCAGACAGAAACGACGATTCGTGAGGAAGATGGCATTAATACGCCTCCAATTGCTCTTCATACGGAACGGCCTAAACGGAGTAGAACCTCCGATCCAAAACAGGGTAAGGGACTCCGTCATTTGGGAGATAAGAAATTGGGGAAAGAAAGAAGCCTCGCTGACAGAAGAACAGGGGGTCCTCGCCAGTGTCATTAACAAGAAAGCTCCAAAAGGTGCTGCAGACACTACCCACTGGGACGCCAGTTTCAATCCTCCTTACCCAGACAATCGAGCCTGGGTGGATGCTTCCCTTTCACGGGAGCACGCATTTTGGCAACTAGTGCTTAACGACCCGAACCTACACCATTTGGTCCCGGATCCGATCCCCGCTGGGTACGATATTGCCGGTTTCCTTGGGAGACTTCAGGCCTTCCGAACCTCCCTTCAAGACCCGGCGGTGCACACTTACCGCACCGAACCCTTCCATGTCCTCACGCACGGTAAATTTGAGAGCCCCGAAGATCCCGTTCTCATGAAGGGCAAGAAAATCAATTGCATCGTCGATTGGGAAAGCTCTGGTTATCTCCCCATCTCTGAAAACATCAAAGACATTCTCCAACAATACCGCGGGGCTGGTCTAGCAGATTACTCCATCTGGCCCGACAATGGGCCAGAGCCTTTCTCGAAATGCGGGTTTTACGGATGGTCGTGGGACGACTGGATAGAACATATGAACGTTAACATGTGGCAATTGGTGACAACTTGGGACCAGAGGGAGGCGACAGCACACCCGAACCCTGCGGATCGGACGGACTACAATGACCGGTATAACTGGTATGGACGCATCACTCCGAACGACTTCAGGTACGGCGACAAGTACGCAGACCAGGATATCGATGAAAATGATGGGACTGCTCCGGCCACGAGATTTAGACTCCCGGTTCTTATAAGACCTGCGGTAGATGTAGTGTATACCAGTAATGAACAAACGGCGATCACTAATCATCCTGATATGGAGTGGTGGAATGGACCCGTCATGCATCTCGTGGACGACTACGTGCAGACTCACCTAGGCTTCCCTCCAACTTGGAGCTGGCAAGACCCGGTGATAGAGGATTGGGCTTCCAACGAGACCCTCTTTAACCGGTCCTTTCATCTATAGCACCTTGGCCCTACGAAGAACTCGGCCGTCGTCCCGCATCGTTCCCCCCTTACCCCAATTTGGTGGAGCCAGCTCCATTATCTGCCACCCCTTTCCCCTCCCGAGTCTGTTCTTTCAAGAGCCCTGTAAGTCGATAACTTTTACCCTATTTCTTTGGAGTAGTCTTTGAATAATCCTATGCCGTTTTTGAGGTATGCCTGTCGTGAGGTGTCAATCCACACCCCTTCTTTCTTTATCCCGCGTTTTTTTGTTCATCTGCTTATTCACTTCACTTTATTTCTTCAAACTCCCTCCAAATCTTTTCTTTCCCTCCCTATTTCCCTATTTCCCTCTTTCCTTCTTCCTATATTTCTTTCGATCCTTCTACATCCTCTGTCCGAGTCAAAACCTTCCACTTCGTATGCTATCTTGGAAGAAAAAAAGAAAATGGAAGAAAAAAATGGCCCCATTTATAACTAGGAAGCTCTTTATGCGTGAGTAAAAAAAGCCAACCAACCGAACATGTGCTCATTACCGTAATAAAAATAATTATACAAGTAAGCCAGTCGCGCTACTCGAAATCGACTTTCCTTAACAAGCGAGAAATATGTATCTCGCAACCCTCGCACTATATACTATGATACATATAGTTGAACCTAGATAGTGAGCCCCCTTATAGTGAATCTCTAGCTATAAGAAACAGGGCCTTGCAGCCACGCTAGTGGATTTACTGCAGAGGACAAATGTTATTGAACGCCTAGGGAAAAAATTAGTGAACAAGACCTTGGGGTCTTGATTCTTGGCGTTAATTATAGCCAGGTGCGACTTGACAATACGATACCTATACTGGCACTACAGTAGACAAGATTAGATTCAATGTGGATGGCCATAATCTCACATATCCTCTCGATCTTCCCCGGGGGAACCTGTCCGCCCGTCCGCCCGCCCGCCTGCCTGCCTTAGGGTAGTGCTGCCGAGCGAGAGAGAGCAAGCCCTCCGAGTGAGAACTCTACCCTAGTCTACAGCACTGCGCTATTCCCGGCGGGCATGCACGTATTACACTCAGATGTGGAAGCAAAAAAAATCTAACATACGAAGAACCCTGTTATTGCGGGTATGTATTGAGCTGGCCAGAATACTCGAGTGGAACTTGACAGAAAAGATCGGGACATTTAAATAGAGGAGCCAGGACCAAAAAAAAACTTGGCAGGCATAACCTAACACATCGCTGATAATGTGTATTACCGGTATATGAAGCAGTCGGCGTACACTATTTGAGTTAGTTACGACGGACGGCCTGCACAATTTTTCTGCGATAGCAGTAAAGTTAAGGAAGGAACTTGAATACAAGCGCTCGGGGGTTTGACCTCCTAGCGGTCCCCTCTTCCTTCTATGATAACTCCTAATCTGCAAGATTCCCGAGATTTCAGGTCTTGGCTCGATTTCCCATATTCGAGTACCATAAACGGAGATGCCTTCCCACCCACCCTCGGCAGTCTCTAGAATCAGATGGACCAGATGGATAAGCTGGAATCATTGGGACGATGAGTGATGAAGTATGACTCGTTGTGAGGAGAGAATGAAAATGTCAATCGGATGATGTCATGATGATACAAAGGGATACTGCACATGCGGTAGGGGATAGGGATGATCGGGAGCTTAATTTGATATCCCTTGGGCGATGTGAAACAGTAAAAATTCAGACCCCCATGTACGCTAAGCCATATTTAGCCATAGTCAGCCAAGTTTGATCAGAAACTCCGATTTTTGATTCGCCTGAGTGCTTAAATGACTTAGCACTCCGAGCCATTCAGGAAATACTCAGCAATCGCGAAACTCAAGTTGTTCCAAGGCAAGCCTAGCGTACTCGAATACTCGAGTTCTTGGGGTCCGAATTTTACTGTTCCACACTGCCTAAGGGATAATTTTTGTCAGTATTCGTGCTCAAAGTAGATAAATATACAATAAATCTTACGGTGCTGACGACTTCCTACTAGAATTATTACATATTACAAAATAATAACCTTGAGAATGCTCACCTTGTAGATTTGGCTCCCAAGTTCCCTTTTGCCACATATCATACTTTTCCCCTTTTGGATCCATATATGAATGTTACTTTTAGGCCAAATGCGATCTGTTGTGATCACCAGTGCCATCAAAGCGAGAAACCTTGTGCAACCGGATGCAAAATAACCCTCGCATCCGAGCACAGTAAGAACCCAACAATCAATCTCTCTTTCTCTATCTCTCTCTCTACCTGCAAGATACTCGAGTAATTCGCTGAGAAAGCCACTGCTGCGGGTAGTATTCCTTTGTCCTCCCTTACCTTACCTCCCTCCTTCCTCTTCCTCCACATGGACGATTGACAACTAACGACTTTCCCCAACAGTACCCAGGCAGTCAGCCCCGTTTTCGAAGAAGCAAAGCCAAAGCCAAAAATACAATACAAAAAAACAAAAGCATCAGCGTATGATAACTACGGTACTGTACGAGCACTGAGTAACCGGTACGTATTAGGAAAATCCCGGTTTCCGAAGGGGCTTACGTATGATAATAGCTTGGGCTAACCTGTCCGGTAAAACCCGCCCCAAGGTTGCAAATCGTCAATATAAACGAACTAACGAACAAACGCCCTTCAGCTCGAACTTCGCGGGGATAGAGAAAACGAAAACTGCCCAGCGCGCGAAAAGAAAAAACTAAAAGACTTAGAGCCAATACAGTACTCGAGCAGAGTTACGTCGGCGAACTGGAAAAACCTCCACTTGATGATGGGATTGGATGGATGGGGAAATAGTTCAGCTGGATTGTGCTCGTCCAAAACAGGCATCGTATCATACAGTACCGTAGCGGAATCGGGGATGGTAATTAACTTTTTTCATTTATTTTGATTACTATCGTACCAGGCACCCCCTTCCCCCGTTGCACTGGTACCGCATACCAGACCAAGCATTGAGTTCCATATTGTGCCTGCGTGAGAAAGCCTTGCGGGCGGGAGGGAAGGGAGGGAGGAAGGAGGCAAGGAAAAAGAGTGGGGGAAAGGGAAAGGGAAAGAATGGCTCTTCTGAATTAGGACCAATTAAAATAATAAAAATTGCCCCAGATTCTCTCCCTCCTCTCTTGACCCACCCTGCCGTTTGATGTTGCTGTTGTTTTTGTTTTTTTACTTTTTCGGAAACTATTCTTAGCGACGAGTAAGAATTGGGTTTCGAAAATTCCTCAGAGTTGGTAGGTATGGTGGTGGGGGCGGGATTTCGCTGGATGAATGGATTGCATGGAGAGAGAGGGGTGGGTTCCATCCTTCTGCTTGTTTGCCTGCTTTCTTTGGTGGTTTTGGGGGGCGCGGTTAGGGCTCACGCGATATCACTCGGGTTAAGTTTTTTTTTTTTTTTCCACCGTGTGGGAGAACTGGTGGGGTCTCGCAAGGGATGCGCCCCAAGAAAAACATCCGGACTTGTCGCGAAGTACGATACCCGAGAACGGGGAGAATTCACGAAACATTTGGCAGAAAAAGGAATCCTTGCCTACCCGAGCCGTCCATTCAGATTTGCAAAGCCCCTGTTTTGGGATACTGGACTCGTACAGTGCTACTGTACCGGGAGTATAATACTTTCCCACCTGCTGGTTGGGAGCGCCCTGTATCACGGCACTATCTGTAAGGAAAACTTTACTAAACCCGTTCGTCCCGGGTTTTCGCAAATTTCTCATTAGATCCCGAAGCGGTACAAAGTTGCCGGCACTTGGGGACTTGTTGGTCGGTCGCTCGTGCCTTTTCCGGGCCAATCAGGGGTAATGCGGGAGGGATCTCGCTAATGCGGAAAATTTATCTTCTGGGGTACTACCTTCCTTCTCCTGTGGAAGTATATTGGGCAATGAACACGGATTATCAGTCTGCCCGGGCTGCGAAGGTCTCGAAGAAAGGAGAAAAGACGGAAAACAAGAAAAGTACCGTGTTTCTTTATAATTGTGGATATGAATGCGGACAAGATGATGTGATGATATTGTTGGGATAGCGGTACTTTATGGTTTTGGCTCAGAGGGAAGAAAGAGGGGAAGGAAATGCACTTGCAAGATGACATCCTCACCGGATGTTGCTTTGAGACAGGACAAAGCAGTGCTGTGTCCGAGTACTCGTACGGGCACAGTGGACCACACATTGCTATTGTGCCGGTGCAATACTCGAGTACAGTTACAATAAGGTGGAGTCATTTTCTTTCTTTTTTCTCCCTTTGATCCAGTTGAGTGCTCACTTTTCGCCCTGCGAGTGGCTTTGATTCGGAAAGCCTCCCCGACCCCACAAACGGCGACAGCTCAGACACGCATAAGATCGGCTCTTCAACATTGCTCTCACTCGTCAAGACTTTTGGGAAAAGACCACGGGGATGAGTTCTTTTCTTGTTTTTGATAGATAGTCCTTGGATTTATCCGTAACTGTAGGGAAGTGCTGGTGGGCAATCCTAAGTATGGCCTAGAAGCTCGAATCGTAAGAGACGCTTAAAATACCCCCATTCCAAACAAGTAGACAATAACACCGCTATCAAAATCATCAATCGTGGCCAGAAGAATGACCCTTGATTAGACCCTGCTGTGAAAGGATCAACCTCCAACCTAAATGAAAGATTTAGCATATTATGTTGGATGAGAAAAAAGGAAGACTTTCTATGCACCCTCTCCCTCCTTCCATACAGTAGCTCTTCCACAGGGTTAAATCTAACTACAACATTTAGCCATATTGCGCCTTGTGGGGTAAGTACTAGTACTGCAAGTCTTCTGGTGCTGAGCATGATGGCGGTGCTCGAGCGCACTTTGTAGGGCGGGGGCGTAATGCCGTGCAGTAGCCTCTGTCTGTGCGAAAGGTAGCAACTCACATTAATGCAGGCCAGCCCGTACCGGTAAACGAGGAAGGAGTCTAGCAGGCACAGTATGGGCATGATAGGGGAAGTGGGAGAAGCGTGTCCCAACGATCAGATCGCGCCACCGAACCGCTGATTGGCACTTGTACCTTGCAGACCGGATTGGTAGAAGAATTACGGATCTTGGCCTGCTATAACCGTACAAGTGCTTGTACCGGGACAAGCACTCATACCAGTGGAGTTTTGTGCAACATTTCATGGCCACTGCAGTTGTTTGGCTTAAGGAAGCGACCTTGGAAGATCATTGCAATTTCCCTTCAACAAAGCTGGTTGTCCCACGATACAAGGGGGGAGGGTCTTTTGACCGCCCCCTAGTTTGCTGATACCTACTGGGCCTAGTTTATCGATGTGGCGTGGGAGGTATCGTCGCAGCGCGCGACGAATGTGCGACAACTGTTGGCTCAGAATGAATATTGGTACTGTACCCTAGTGCCACCTCTTTTGTTAGAATGAACAATGAGAGTAGGAAGGTAAGAGCTAACACGAGAAGGGTCTGATCATAGTGTCCGGGGGGGGGGGGAGAGGAGTTTATTTGACCCATCGCAGGTGGATTAGAGTTACTTTGTTCTTTCCAGCTCAAACGGAATTTTGGAGTGCGGAGCTACTATTTGGCGAGATTCCGCAGCCTTTAAGGTGCAGTACGGTACTGTACGTGCTGCCACGGTACCGCCCTCCTCTCACCACAAACGGATACAGTATGGTGGGGTCTCCTTGGAGGGTCAATCCACCATATAGACAAATCAGCGCATTTCTCCATTCAGAAGAGCTCCGTGTTTGTCCCATCTGATTTTCCTCTGCTTTGCCGAAAAATAAATAACTATTTCACTCACTCACTCGCCATTTATTGATTTCGCTTGTTCACTAATTCGTACAAGCCGCTAACTGCTTCCCGTGTTCTCTCGATCCCCGCCCCTCCTTTGATACTGTATGTACCAGTACTGGGCCCGCCTACTCAACCAACACTTCCTTTTTCTCCCCCATCCTTTTTCCTTCCCTTCTTTCCTTGCCCTTTCTTTGCATTGAGCTGGAAACCGCAGACGTAGCACCGCCAACTGTAATTGGCGGCCTTCCCACTCGCCCACTCCCTCTTCAAGCCGGACCACACCTGCTCGCCCATTCTGTCACTCGCTGATTCGTGGTTGTTCATTCTTTTTTCGTTATCCTCTCTAGCCCTCAGCGGCTCTCTCTCGCTGTCTCTCACTTCCTCCGTCTTTAGACACAAACTTTCTTTTACTACTGCAGCTCATGTTTCAATCCCCCTGCTGCTCTTAATATCGACTGCCTTCCCCATCTTCAGTCACTCCCTGATATCGAGGAAGGAAAAATTTGGCCGAGTCGTCCAAGGGTGATTAGTGTCCGGCCATGTATATTGGCCGCCCTTCCGTTCTCTGTGCACTGCTCGTGCTTTCACTTTTTGGTGAAATTTCTCTGTCCAGAGGGGAAAACATATATCGCCGTCAGGATGGAAATGTTGTGGCGACGACTTCAAATAATAAACCTTCGCCCTCAGCAGATTCCCAAGCTCCAAGCCAGACGTCTGCCTCTCGCGCGGCCACAAACACGGTTTCAAATTCTCCATCACCTACAGAAAATTCTCAGAGCTCGGGCCCTCCTAGCTCAACTTCTAGAGGAAAGAATGCCGATGGGACGACCAAAAACTCCCCCGCGCCTACTATGGCCGAGGGCGGGGACAACTTGAGTTCAAACAGCACGAGTGGGTTTTTTTTCTTCCTTACAATCTATTATCGTGGATATGGGTTTGTAGTTGTTGGTATCATCGTAACTAACCTCTTGATATCAGACCCCGCAGATCAGATCTACCAGGGAGGCTTGCCAATAAATCCTATAATAACACCTGGGATTGCAGTTGCGGGAGTGTTTCTCTTACTTGCTGGTATACCATACTGCTTGATTGGGATTAAAATCAAATTGTAGGAGATATTCGTTTAAGCGGGTATGATATCTACTAACAATATTTGGGATAGCCTGCATATTTTCCTATCTACAGCCCTGCTAGCTAGTTTGGGTGTTACTGTCCTAGTTGTCTACGTCATGAACCCGCCTGTTAAATTCGCAATTCAGGGAGCCTATGTTACTGCTGCAACGATCACTGGTCTTCTGACAGGCGGTTTGGCCGTTGTATTTCCTGAAGTTACGGAAGCCCTGGGTTGTTTGTTGGGCGGCTTTTGTGTTTCTATGTGGTGTCAGTGCCCTATTTCCCATAGGTTGGTTGGCGGTGTTTTGCTGACTCGACTCAATCAACAGTTCTTGTTTTGAAACCTGGGGGGCTGGTAACATCCGTCTACGGCAAACTTATACTAATTGCTGTCTTTTGTTTCGCGCTTTTCGCTTTAGCATTTCACCGGCTTACTAGGCCATATTCTCTAATATTTTCTCTTTCTTTCTCTGGGGCCACCACGATAGTTCTCGGGATCGATTGCTTCTCTAGGGCTGGCCTCAAAGAATTTTGGCTTTATATTTGGGGTAATGATCAAGCCTCCCTTTACCCCCCCCCCTTTAGGGTTGATCCGGCGGTGGAGAGATGCTAACCGATGGCAGCCCTTAATGATAATATTTTCCCTTTGGCAACCAATAATTATCCACACACTCGTGGTATTAGGGTTGAAATCGCTGTTATCGTTCTCATCACAGGTTTTGGCGTCATGTCACAGGTCAAGCTTTGGAACATTCTTAAGGGGCGGCGGGACGCTAAGGACGCCGAGAGACGAAGACAAGATGCAGATATCGAAGCTATGGATGCGGATGCTGGATTGAGGGTTGAAGAGGAGCACAAGTTGGAACGGGAGCAATGGGAAGCAACCTTTGGGCACAAAAAGGTAGATGGGGTCATTGTTGAGGAGAGACCGGCTACTGGAAGGATAAGCCGAGCGGACTCGGGGCTTGGGGATGATGTGGGTTATGGAAAGAATAGCATTGACCGGGTTGAGGAATTTGTGGAGACCGAAGAGATGAGACGGGGGCGTGAGGGGCATATTCAGATGGCCCAAATGAGAGGTACTGGGTCCCAGCCGATAAACGCATATGGGGGCGACGCAACGGAAAGTCAAGGACCTCCAAATCAGGACCAAGCATCCGAGGATATAGACAAAATTGAGCCGGTTGAAGGCCCGGACGCTCCGAAAAACGAAGGGGCCCTTACACCTGGGGCGGATTCAAGACACCAGTCATCACAATCTATCGCTCCAGATGATTCAAATCAGCTTACCCCCAAACGGCTCTCTTCTCAATCTGTGGTATCGCAGGAGGCCGCTGTGCAAAGGCCTGATGTCCCACCGCCACCTGTGGTGATCCCCCTCCCGGTCCCAATCCCGGTTGAGACCGAAGATGACGATGACGAAATATCTTCTCTGGCCACATTTGCTGGATCTGATCGGATTATCAGCCAAGAGATAGATGAGGATGCTATTAGATCAGTGGTCAAAATGGTTGATGAGGAAGACAGGGCTTCTAGTGTAGCGGCAACCCTCGACGACAATGAGGATGAGGCGGTTGACCCTACGGAAGAAGATTTCTCGCCGATCGATGAGGCTTCGCATGAGGATTCCCCTCCACATGCGCCACCAGCCAAAATTGAAGTGGAGGAGGTGCCTGATGAGTCCCACAATAGAGATTTGGGTTCGAGCCTCGCTGGGGAAGAGACGCAGGCAATGACTGAGAATAAATCTGAGGGAGCGGGAGCGCCAGAGTCTGGAAAGAGTGATACCCCGTTGCAGGACAATGCTGAGAAGGACCACGTCACTGAAGATCACTCGAAGAGAACTGATTCCCCTGATGAGACAACTCTTGTTGCACCAACATCCAACTCCACGCCCCCAGACACCTCGCCGCCGTCGGTGGCTTCTACGGCCCCAGTGAGTCTCGCCCAGATACGGGGAGATCTAGCACCAGCATCAACCCCCAAGTCCGAGTCAAGCTCACCCTCACCATCGGTCCCAGAAACACAGCTCCGGGCAAAGTGCTCAAAAGTCGTCAAGAATTACCGAACGAATGAATGGGCTAAGCATCTCGCAGATGCTGAGCTGCCAGAACTGGAAAGGTTGGAAGAAGCTCTCGAGGCCACCGACGCTCCCGAAGAGACTCCTGCGCCAGTCCACATTGAGGAACTCCAGGAGACTGGAGCTATTAAACCGCCTGCACCTTTAAGGCCGGTCTCTAAACTATCCAACTACGAGAATCCGAACCCAGCGCCGGCTCCAGTTAACCGCCCACCTGTACAGCTAGGAAAACCACGTTCCTTCATACGTATAAGCTCAGCACCGAATCCTTTACCAGAGAGTGTTTCGCCTGTTGAGCGCTCTATGCCGTCTGCCGGTAGGGCAACGCCGATGCCGTTTACACAAAACACCTTGATTGGAAAACGTGAGAGTATGGTTCGAAGTAGACAGAGCTTCAATACTTTGGCCGAGTACGGATCAACCTCTCCCTCCCCAACCCCACAGTCGCCCCCGGAGCCCAAACATCAACAACCTATGGTGGTCCCTACCCCAAATGCGCCTTCTGGCCCTCAACGTCAATCCACAGGCCCATTTTCTCAACTCCCCACAAGTGATAATAAGTCTGCATATCAGTATCGACTTGGTATGCTCGACGACGATATGCCCTTGTCCGATCGCCGTAACGAGCTCCTTCAACACGCCGTGCCGGTACCTCCTCAACAACAGCAACGCCGCAGCCTCTCGCCTCAGGTGGACAAACGTGAAGCCATGCTCAGGAATTGGCGTGAGACAGTAAAGGCAGAGCTCCAGACATCTGGTCACACAACTCACGCCATCCAAGAGAGAAGGGGTGAAATGTTGAATGAAAGGATGCAATCAATCCAGAACGAACGTCATAAGAATCTAAAAGAAAATTTCAGGGATGAGATGTTCGACGAGAGAATGCGGCAGAAAGATATGCTAGACCTTCACAAGGAAGCTATGAGGAGGATGCAAGCGAGTGCGAACAAACACATTTAGGAAATTTCCCCACTCAGGGCGTGAGAAATAGTCTCCACTTTCTTTTTCCATCTGGCGTTTTGGCAGATTTATGATTTCAAGTACATACTTTAGCGTGAATTTTGCATGATTGCTAGCACCTGCCTGCGTGGGATATTTCTTTGTCATTCTCCTAGATTGGTAGGGGTTAGCGTAGGCGACGGGTTAGTCACTTTAGAGCTCAATGTTTTCTTCCCTCTCTTTATTAGGATGCCTATTTCTAGCTAATTTTTTCCTCTCGAAATCCTTCCTATTCCTGGCATTTTTTTTTTTTCCAATTGAAAATCTCGCATCCGAGGCCTTTACTCACTCACTTGCTCATTCATGCCTGTCCCCCATAGTGCCTACCCCCTTTTCTCTCTCTCACATCCACTCAAGTGTCACGATACTTTCACTTTAAGGAAAGGGTATGGAGAAGAGATAAGGAGAGGTGCCGGAACAAAAGGACTATTAGCTAGTCTGTGATTTTGCATACTTAGCTGCTGGTGGTAACCGGGTATGACACGGGTTGGTACCGTAGATAGATGAATGGAGTTTGAGGGGAGAGGTTGTAACTTCGAAACACGCTCCTCCAATCGTAAATTAGTATAGTTATGTACAAGTAGTGTACGGGGAAAGATAGCCATACGAGTGACGGCCCATGATGTCCAGCTTAATTTTCTTCACTTAACTTATGCTATTATATACAACTTTTCGTGAGGAATTATATCATACCCGTTCCTATGATATCATACCTGTTTGGAAAAACTATGGATTTTTTTTGCCTGCTGGTGAAACTTGTTTTTGCCTCTAGCCGAGTCATATATTCCCCTTCCTGATACCTTCACTCCTTTAACTTACTTTCCTCCCGGTCCCTGTTCTTCGTCTTCTTCTTCACTCCCTGGAGCGGCCTCTTTTTTTTATTTTTTTTATTGAGTGTGTGACTACAGCAATACGAAGCAATCTCTTACCTCACTTTGTGACCTCAACCGCCCTTATTACAATAACTTCTGACATTGCCCTTCTTCTTCTTCTTCTTCTTCATATTTGCTTTTGTTAACTTTCGTCTCTTAGAGGGGGGGAGGGGGGGTACTCGTTCGGCGTGTTTTATATAATATTAAAACATCATACTAATATTATTATTATTTAAAATATATATATATAAAATAGTATATTATGCATTTGGCAAACGGCCCGTATTCCAAGAACAAAACTGGGGGGGATTTCGAAAAAAAAGAAAAATAGGGGCCGTTTTTCTCTTTGTTTGGCTATTATGATTATGATTATGATTCCGATTATCCAGTCTCTGCTATCATACCACGATACAAGTACAAATAAATAAATAAGGTCATTATATAATTATTATACAGTTGCTGGGCAAATTTTGAGCAGCGATGTATAATATGTCCCCCCTCCCTGTTTTCGGCGATCGATAGAAGTCTGATGATCGTAAGGATCATTCATTAGAGCAGAATGTAGACAACGAAAACCCCCCTTTAGAAAGAAGGAAAGAAAGAAAAATCTTGAAGCTTGGGGCGGGCCGTTATTATGGTCCTTGCTTATTATTATATTAATGAATAGCCAAGAAATTCGGAGTTTAGAGTTCTTGTTCACTAATCTTTCCTATACTACTCGTAGTAGTAGTACAAGTAATAGCAAAAACTGCACTTCTGCACTAGTACTGTCCTGGTAAGTAAATAAGCTTACTTAGTGTTGCTGTGAGACGCTGTTCCTTATAGCCCGGGATTCATTCATTCATTATAAGGGAGGTTCATTATAGCCCGGGCCAGGCGCAACTGTAGTTTTTTTTTTTCTTCCAGGTTCTTGTTGGTATCGGTGGTTGGTTAGCGAGGAGGGGGGGGCTTTATATTCAGAGGAGATACTAAGGGATAGAACTGTTTAGTGAATTATTTATTTCATCTACAAATTATTCAATTAGTAGCAAGTTCCTTCTTCTTCTTCCCAGGTTTGTTTTCTGTGTAGCATTTTAAAAGTGCGCTATATATATATATCCCAAAGAGGATAACTGCTAGCGCCATGAGGGGTGTCACTTTCCCGGCTAAAGTCATGGCTATTTATTCCCATTGGGGGTTTCGGGAAGCTGCCGGGGCCACTGGAGATTACAACAGCTACCGGTACTATTTATTTGCCAGATGATACTACTACTTGTATGTTAAAGACAAAGCAGAGCAACCTACCGTAATTGCAAACTATAGGATACAGCAAAGATATAAGATACAAGCATTTGGAAAAAACAGCGATCGGGGTTTACAAGTGCCATCCACCGATGAGAAAAAGTGAACCAGCCCCCAAACAGACTCCGACCCCCTTTTGAGGGGAAAAACTAACTAAGCAAACATCCACCTATCTATCCATGATACAAAAAAAAAAAAAGCAACTCTAGAGATGTAACTCTCTTTTTCTCAAGCAATCAGATTCAAGCCCCCGAACGCTGCTTCTCTACAGATAGGATCCATACGATCGTCATCCCACCGGCAATGTAAACTATTCCAGCCACCAGGCAAAGATACCCCCAATACAATCCTTCGTGGTATTTCTCTTTTTTCAGAAGGGTATTTGCTTCGATGTCGGTTTGTGTGGTAGGGGAGATGGGGGTGAGAGGGGAACTGGGGTGGCTCCGGTCTAGGAAGAAGACTTTGATGATGGCGACTATCCAGGCTAATGGGATGAAGAAGCCGGCTATGAAGAGCTAGTTATTATGAAAATTATTTTATTAGTTCAATGACCTTAAAACCAGTGTGAGGAGGGGGGTAAGTACATTGCGAATAATGAGAGAGCCAGTTTTAGTACTACCCGCTTCTCCCCCTCTTTCGACGGCAGGAGGTGTGGGAGCCGTGGCAGCGGGGGGATTGAGATTTTCTTTGCTCTCATCTTCCCAGTTCACAGAGATGGTTGAGGCGAGGGAGCAGACGGAAGCAGTGTCCGGGGTGGTGGTAGAAGTGCGGGTTGTGGTAGGGGTAGTAGTAGATTGAGACATTTTTGGATGCTCTATTGAGTTGGAGTTGTTGTATGGTAGGTGTTTGGGCGGAGTGTTATTGAGAGGATGTAGATGGAGGATTATTATTATAGAGATGAATGGAGTTGAACGCAGTGAGGGAGCTCAGGGCTCTGTAAATGGTAATGGTAGGCGGGTGAAGTGAGATGAGATCAATGGGGTTGGTGTTGTGTTCAATGGGAGGGAGTCGGAGTGGGTGCCAGCCGTTGAGGTTGGTTTTCTATTATACCCGCAGTAGGCTACAAGCACAGGCCGGTAGATTCGGAGTTAGGCTTTCTGCAGAGTTTGGATTGTCTACACGATAATATCATCTTACCCTTAGGGAAGCCTTCTGAGCCCTAATACCCTGATACACGTGCCAGCCAAACATCATAGGAGACATCACAATATAAGATTGGAGTCTCGACCGCCCCAGTATAATGGTAAAAAAAAACCCACTTGGAGAAAGTCCTCAACACTCGGGTATCACACCTCTCCCCAAAAAAAAGCTACCAAATAACCATTTCCCTCCCGGTGCTACCATTGAACAACCACCACCACACCTTACCGCACTCACCACCATCACCATACAAGCCATCCCCGCTTCCGCTACACCGCCCCCCCTCCCCCGCAGTCAATTCCCCTTCCCTCGCTGGATTAAGATTACCGCACCATACCTTGTAGCGCCACCTGAAACACAACCGAACATTAAAGTTGTCTTGGCAGGAACCGCCGTTTTTTTTCCTTGGTGCCTAGCCGGATGACGGATTAGCTTATAGTAAACAATGTACCGCAAGCGTCACTTAACTTACACTTCCCTCCACCACCCCTGAACTCCAAAACTTAATCGTGTGCGATACCGGTACTGGTGCTGCGACTCACAATATCATACAGATACCGGTATAGTATCACAGACATTTATTAGCGCAGGCTTAGAACGCGTTTCGAGGGTTCCATTTGTTTTTTTTTGTTTTTTTTAAGCGAGAGCTGTCATGAGTGCTCACTCGAAATTGGACTGCCGTTCGATATTCTGCCAGGCAAGGCACAGCACCTTTTTTAGACTACGACGTGAGATGCGGAGCAATGGGAGGCTATCATTGTAGATCCTTCTTCCTACTTTAGAGGTGTCGTGGTGGTAAATTACATTATAGTATTCCTTTCTCCCACCTCGTGTTGTTTTCGTGGAGTGCACGCCGAAGCCGATGACCCAGGAACGGCACACTGTTACATAACGTATGTGCGCTTTGACCTGCGCGAAATTACTCACTCCCACCGTACAAGTATGATAGCTAGGACGGACGGAAAGGGTGAGAGGGCTAACGAGGGCTGTGCGGGACCGGATGGGACTCTCTTGGGTGGACTTTTTTTCGTGACTTGATATGTGACACTGTTCTCCATCCTCTGCAGTACGGTACTCGTACTCGTACAGTATTTCGCAGGAAGAAGGGGGAATCTGGGTGATTGTTTGTGATTGAGTGTGCTTTGTAATTTCTTCAAGGGGGGGGGATCACCGCTATGGCACAGCAGGGTGCAGGGGACAGGGGAATTCTGGAATTCTGTACCGGTGTCGGGTACGTATGCACGATAGAAAGTGCTGGTCTACCGGCACAGTATCTGATATCGGCAAAGCAAGGCAAGGGGGAGGGGAGGGATTTGTCTTGATGCCCTTAGCATGGCACCCTTATCGAAGATTAGTGGCTGTCGAGGCTTGAGTGTCAGTGCTTTGCGCCAGTACTCGAGTACCCGTACGGTACGAGTACTAGTACTTGGGGGCACCGTTCAATCACTGTTCGGGCATGACACGATACGTATCCGATGGACCGGATGCGAGGCATTCAATCTTGCAGAAAGAGGTCAGGGAAGGCTGTGGGGGAGTTTGACAGGTTCTTCGGTTATACAAGTAGTACATTCTGGGGCCGGGGCATTCAAACCAAAACAAGGGATTGTGGAGTACAAGTACTCGAGTAAAAGGATAGGGAAGTGACGAGAGGTGCTCTGGTCCTGCACAGCGGTAGCGATGAACCGTTTAATTACGGTGAACAACGGAATACCGTACCGGTACAAGTAGGTTGAATGGCTCCCTCTTCCCCCCTCCCTCTCACAATACTCGAGTACTCGAGTAGCTGTTCAGGGGTCAATTGGTATCTGGCACACTCGGATGGCACGGTTTCGTTTGTTTGGTTCAAGGCTTTGTTTGGCATTGCAGATTTCGTAAAGGTTGTGTGGGTTCCGCCCCCCCTTTTTTGGGGGTCTTGTTTAATTAGCACTTGGCGAGATAGGATACCGAACTCGAGAATTCACAGTACAGTATACTTGATCCTCCGGAGCGAAGCTTTTAGTAGGGAGAGCCCTGGGCTCCCTTCCTTCAACCTTTGGGAGATTTATAATGCCTGTGAAGGCGCGAGTGCTCGTACAGAATGATGCCCGTACAACACAGGTGGCTCAAGTTAATAAAAGAGGGTGGCTGTGCTTGCGTGTGTCTGTTTGTGGTCCACCGCGACATTTCGGAATATGGGGTCTGTCCTGGTTTTATTCACCTCATTACCGGTATTCCGCGAGCGTGAAGTATCGGTGCTGGTGGTGGTAGTTTCGAGGGTTTGATGGCTATATCGAGGATTATCGACCGCGTCCAGGAGGAAGAGTCGTGAACTGCTCGTCCATCCTTTGATTTCCTGCAAGTCACCTTGCAGTGCGGGACGAGTGTCGTACAATAAAGTGTTATTGTGCGTTACAGTACTTGTACCTGCTCTGAGGAACGGGAAGGGAGGCACCATTAAAAGGTTATCCATTCAGGGACGAGTGATAGGGGACCAAGCAATTCCCTTTTCTGGGAAATATCCTTTGCACCTCCTTCCCCCATTTGAGCCACTTTACGAGCCCTTTCCCTCCCAAGCAATGGTGGGTGTCTCAGCATGCCAAAATAGGACCCATACACGGCTCGAAGAGGAGAAGGGTCTCTGAGACCTTTTTTGGTTGGTTGGGGGGGGTCAGACGAGTCATGGAGAGGCCTCCGAGCCATTATTAACCTACTCCTCTTCAGGAATAGACTGGACTCGACAAATTACTATTTCCCTCTATTCTCGTGAGTGCTGGACCTATTCGGGTCAAGTGATGTCTTCTTCCCCCTGCCTTCTCTTGTGCTCAGACCAGCCCCCAGTTCAATCAACAGTCTTCAACCAGCTTCATTATCGGCCCTGAATCCGCTCATCCCTCCCTTTTCTCGTTCTACTCCCTTCCTCCAGGGCTCTCTCATCTTGTCGTTTGTTCTGCAAGTTCTGATCCACTCTCTTTTTGTGTGTGTGTCTGAGGGGGGAGTGCCTGTTCGTGTGCTTACCACATTACACAGTAACAGTGCCTGCTCATCGCTTGTCTTGTGCATCCGGGGGAAATTTTTTTTTTTTCCTTCCCCTGCTGCCGACGTGGACGGACAACTCAACCGTTTTTTCACTTGCCTTTTTTCCCTGTCCACCTCATAACTCGGTCAATTAAGAAAAAAACAACACTTCATCACGCGAAGGAAAAAAAAGAGGAGAATTTCACACCGAGAAAATCGCCAAAGGCGTTCCCCCACCTTCACTCCTTTCACACCTCTCTGCGCCCATCCGTCTGAGCGCGTTATTAATTCGCGTCGCTGCTGTTCCGCATTCCGCGCGAAAACCTACCGATTAACTGTGCCTTACCGCCAGCACACCGGACCATCACTTTTCCGCCGCCAAAAACCCGGATCCCCCCCCCAAACTAAACCACATCACACCCATAACCACGAACGAACGAACCAAGGGACCGTAAACGTGCCAGCGAGGAAGAGTGAATACCGAAACAAAACAGGATAAAACACAATTGATTTTAAGCAAATCAACAAACCAATATGCTTCTGCCGAGCGCATTACCGTGCGATGGTCGCGCGCCATCCAGTCCTTTGAGAAGATCCTCCCGTCAGTCGCAGCAGATGTTTGCATCTTACCGATCACCACCACTCGAGGAACCAAACCTAATGGCGAATGCGACGTCCGGGTTGATACAGACGTGCAAGCGATTACATCAGATTCTCTCCGTCGACCGGTCGAGCACCCCTCCTCCACCAACGTCGCCGATGAAGCTGCGAGAAGTGCCCCAGCCGAGCACGCCTCTGCGGAGGACCGCTCGGGGAGGAATACGAACGCCCGTAAACAAGAACAAACGGTGTAGAGCGGTGGCCTTCTGCGGGAAGGAGGATGACGTTGAGAGTGAGAATTCAGACCAGGAATTACGAGACCCTTTCTCCACGCCAAAGAACAAACGCGCTCGGTTAACGACCGCGCCCTCGCCGCCGAACCGGAACCTGCGATTCACGGATGTGAGCGCGGAGGCTTCGGAGGAGGAGGACACAGTGTGGACTTCCGAAGAAGACAGGCAATTGGTCGAATTGGTACTGCGGAAATTGAAATTGTCCAAGGACGATTGGGAAGAGTGCGCGCGAAGTCTCGGTCGACGAAACGGAAAGGCCTTGGGCAAGCGATGGGACTCCCTCATCTCAAATAGAGGGTTGGTACTCCGGGATAAACGGAGGATAAAGCCTCGGCCATCAAGGAGGGTCTGAAGCCATTCTGCTTCCAGATCCACTCCGTTATGTCCCTTTTTAATAACATATTCTTCTTCGGTATTGATATTTATCAGTAGATGTCCTATTTATTACTTACAAAAGGTTCCGGGGAGTAACAGTATTTTTTTGGGGATCTTTTTTTTTTTTTTTGAGTCACGTGGGGCGTGCTTGCACGCTTTGGCTGTTGATATTATACCCTTGTATGACTTTTTTCTTTCTACTTAAACCTAACGCGTCTCCTTTGTTTTATTATTTCTTATTTATTTCAACTGTATTATTAGTCTTTGGGAGAGAAGGGGGGGGCGGGTTTATGATATCTAGGGGGGTTGGTTGGTTGGTGGGGGGGGGGTTGGGTATTGGATGGTATGGGATTGGATGACTTTTTTTTTACTGCAACGACCTGTATATTAGTATGTTATGATTGTGACGATATATTGAAGCTACCTTATGAATTACTTGTGTATCCCTTGCTCAATTTATCCGTGCTCGAGCTTATCTTTGATTTTCAGTATCATACTTGAGTAGACTAAACTAAAGGCTCACCAGCTAGTGAGTTCGAGTACCGTATGATAACCACAAGGATTGAGTCATTATTACTAAGGCACCACAACTAGCGTCAATCCAACGACAAACTTGGCGAAAATCAACCACAGGACAACAACAGCCACTTCTTCTACCGTAAACCCCACAATCCCATTTATATATCATATATAAATCAAATCACCACATACCACCACCACCACCACCACCACCACAAACCAAACATTCACCAAACCAAACCAAAAAAATGTCCACCACCACCAATCCCCAAGATACCCCACTCACCTCACTCACCTCCTCCTTCGCCTCCCTCCACACCCTGGACTACTCCCACTCCCGCCCCCACTCCCGCACCTCGTCGGAATACAGCGCGACCATAATTCAACAAAGACTTCCCTCTTCCTCCTCCTTACCCTCCACCGCCTTACCCCCCATCCCGGACCTCCGCTTCGAGCAGAGCTACATGAGCAGCATCGCCGCGGCGCAGGGAATTTGGTGGAAGGTGTTGCTGATCACGGCGAAGGATCAGGTGCTCTTGCCGCTGCTGCAGGGACTCGGGTATAATTTGTTGTTGATTGGGTGGTGGAGGTGGAATTCTAGGGTTCAGTGGTGGGGGTGGGGGGTTGGTGGTTAGTTTTGTTTGCTCCTTTCTTTCTTTCTTTCTTTCCCTTGTTTGGGTTGGGTGGGGAAAGGGCTGATGAGGTTTTGGGGGTGGGGGGTGTAGTTAGGGTTAGGAAGTGGTGGTGGGGGGTTAATTATTGGGGGGTGCCGGAGGGGGGGTGATATATGGTTAAGGAGGGGTTTTTTTGATTTTTTTTGATTCGGGGTTTGATTGATGGAGGGATGGAGGGGGAGATTATCGTATTGTGCTGTGTAGGCTTTCTACGATACAATACAAATACAATGCAGATGTCATGGGAGCATAGCGGGTGGTGTATCTCTATATATGATACCTTATCCATTTTCTATCCCCCACCAAGCATGATACTAAATAAGCCACACACACACATCCCAATCAAGACCTCTCCCGATTCCACCTCACACAATCCTCAAACCTAACCCCCTCCCCACCGAACAGATCCAAAGCGCTGCCAAAGGTCAAGTCCACCTTCCCACCGGAAAGCCTCTGGACCCTCTCCAGGTCCCCAAACTCCTTCCCACCCCCGGCATAAGTGGTAGGAATGGTGACCCACTCGCCCAATTTCGCCACAAGCTCCTCGTCAATCCCCCGACACAAGCCCTCCACATCCGCAGCGTGAATCAGGAATTCGGAACAGTAGTTGGATAACATGTCCAACGTTTCTACCACCCACTAATCATCAGCACCCCCAAATCTGGAAGAAAGGGAAGAAAGGAAAGGAACAAACCTTTACAAACCTCCACCTCCGTAACCCGACTCCACCTCTCCATCGCCACCATCCACTTCTCCTCAACCCGCCGGCAGCTAAGGTCGATAACAACCCTCTCCCGCCCACCAACCCGCTCAACCAACTCCTCCAACCTCCGCGCCTCGACGCGCCCGCGCGGGAACAGCCAACTGGTCACGATGACCTTCGCCGCCCCGCGCTCGTCCAGCCACTCCAGCGCGTTGTCCGCCGTCACGCCTCCGCCAACTTGCAGCCCGCCGGGCCAGGCTGCTAGCGCCTCCGTCGCCGCTGGGAGGCTGTCCGGCGAGAGGAGGATCACGTGTGAGCCTACCACGCCCGCGTTGCGGTAGAGGGTGGAGAAGTGGGCGGGTGGGTGTGGGGAGGTGTGGTTGGTTTTTAGCCCATTGTGGGGGGAGGAGGTGGTGGAGGTGGTGGAGGTGGTGGTGGGGGAGAGGGTTGCGCCGACGATTTGCTTGACGAGGTTGTTGTGGATGTCTATGCAGGCGCGGAATTTGGTCATTTTTGGTTGTGGTGGTGGTGGTGGTTTTTTGTTTTGTTTTGTTTTGTTTGGTGGTGGGGTTGGTTGGTGGGGTGGGATGGGGTGGGTTTGTTGTTGAGCCGCAGAGTTTTGTGGGATTTCGGGTGTGGTTGGAGGATTAACTTTAATCGCTGCTGTGGGGAATCAAAGGTTGTTCTATGGTATGATGTGTAGTAAGAGGAGGAAGGAAGGTGCAGTTTCACAATTTTAAAGTTTTGCGACGGCCAAGTCAAGGCGGTGAGGTATGTAGGTGCGGTTCTGTATGATAAAAGTATGATAGATCTCAAGGGTATCATATATCATTATTCACAAAACCATAATACTATACAATAGCATATCATACTCCAAACGCAAGAAGAAATGTACGAAAGGGCAAAAAAGGGTATAACGGAAAAGCAGAAAAAAGGAGAAGGAAAAAAAAAAAGGCAAGAAACGCCATCTAACATCTTCCCCGCCAAACGCCTATGTAAAAACGAAAGAAAGAAAGAAAAAGAAAATATAAACAAAAAGGTTATGATAGAATAAACTAGAACTAGATTATTCTACCTCATCATCAGGCAGATATTCCTCACATCCTTCATTCTCATCATATAACTTCCAGTTCCCACCACTAGGCTTCTTCTTCCTTCCACTGCTGCTACCCACGCTCGAAGGCGGCGGCGGCGGGGTAGTCTTCGGAGTAGAAGCGGCCTTGGCCCGGGGAGCCGGAGAGCGGCTCGGTGTCCGTGGCCTCGCGCTCCTACCCGGAGATGGAGTCTTAGTATTCCTCGAGGGCGTAGTCTTGGTACTGTTGCTCGAGGAATTATCAGTCTTGGTATTGTCCGCGCTTCCATTAGCTTTCCTGGAAGGCGATGGAGACTTTTTGGCTACCGCTCTGATGTCGGTGCCAACCGGGGCATTTTGCACCGTTGGCCGCTTTGAGGCCGACTTGGGGGGGGTGTCGCCCTTCTTCGGAGTGCTGGCTGCCGTCTTGGTTGGGGTGACCTTGGGGATGTCCGGTGCCCGGGTCGTGGGATCATTTCCGGTGACCATGGCGCTCTTCTCACCATATTCAATCCACTTCTTGACGACTTCGTCCACGCCTTCCAATCCTGCGCGGGTGGCCGGGACTGAGAACCATTCTTTGTGCGTCTTCTTGCACATGTCGCACTTGATCTCGGGACGATTGTCCGGGTTGTCCCCAAGCTCCAAGTGGATTAATCGTTCTATCCGGTGTGAATTTGGCACTTTCCTTCCAATCTCCTTATTCAGGGCCTTAGTTGTTACTTTTGGGGTCGTAGGTCCTGGGGAGGACGCTGAAATGTGAGGGTAGTAACGGACTAGTTCCAAGTCGTACCCGCATTGGGTTGACCACTCGTGAAGGCGTCGTTGAACATTGTTTGCTCGTCCAATTTTGAGCAATATGCGCTGCCCTGGCTGTGCGCTCTCGACATCCTTAGCTATCTCTCGTGGTGCACCCGAAGTACTTCTCTGGTGGGAGCGCCCATTCGACCTGTTTGGTGTGCCACTGGGAGTGGAAGCCGGGGTTTGTTGTGGTGATAGGAGAGAGTCTGACAGCTTGAACATATAAATGTAGCCCGGCTCGTCTTGTTCAGAAAAGGGCTTTGCAAGCTCTTGTTCAAGGCGTTGTGCCGTTTTCTCTGTTAAAGTTGGTGGTATCAGGGGGTTTCCTGGGGGAATGTTAGAGTCGTGTCTGGCAATTTGGTTACGGGTACCTACCTTTATTCCTTCGACTGCCGAAATCGTTTATTGAAGGGTGACTTGGAGCATTAGGTGTTGTTCCCCTTCCCGCCGTTACCGGTCTGGATGTTGGAGCTGCGCTAGTTTTACGCTGCTGCAGATGAGTGAGATCCGGGTACATCATCGGCAATTTCGGTGTTGATGGAGTGGAGTCAAGCTCTACATATGTGTCGCTTTTGCTCTTTCCATGTGTTTTCCCACCCTTCTCATTTTCTGCGACGCCAGCAGCAGCAGCTTGCAATTCCGCTTCATCCTTCCTGTACCGAGGGTGGGAATCCTCCTTCGAGTCATCAAGAACCCAACAGCACAGTCTTGACCAAATGGATTTTTTCTCCTGTGGCTTTTGCTGCTGTCGCCTGTGCTCCCTTCGCTGGTGACTGGTTGGGGGAATCGGTGGCTTTGCAAACTTAGGAGGGGAAGTGAATGGATCATTCTCTCGGCCAACTCTCTTGGTCTTGGAAGTAAAGGTTGTAGTGGTTGTAAGTTCTCCCGGCTTCCCGCCAGCAACCAACAACTCAACCTGCTCAATAAGAGTGTCCATACTTCCACGGCCAAGTAATTCACGTCTCCGGGCGAAGGAAGCAGTATGCCTGAGGACCACGTCCCGAGACTGGTCCTTGTGCTGTTCGCAAAAGAAGGCTTTTTGACCGCTAACTACGGCAATTACCCCAGATGCTGGCTGGCCTGACTTTGAGGGCACCAGCTTTCGACGACATGATTTCCCAGTGTTTGATACACCACAGCATGTGGGAGAAGGGTTCTTTGGATCGGCACGAGAGAGGAGGGTAGAGAGTGACTCGGGGGTATTGGGTACGAAAGGCATATTGTAGGAAGAGAGTGGGGCGGTTCACGAGGGAAGGAAGGAAGGGAAAGGAGTTTAGGACAGGAATGAGCGGGGTAATATAGCGGGATCACTCAATGGAATGGAAGAGCTCAGGTCTCTTATTAGTTCTATACTAAGGGAAGCAGTGCTCGCACTGCCAGGCGAGGTGGGCTGGGTGTGATAATAGTATTGGGGGGGGGGGCAAGGGGGGGAAGTATGCTAGATGCTCTCATGGGTCTTTCGATGTTCACATCTCTGTCTCTTTTTTCCCTTCTCCTGCAATGTGTCAGGCCGGGGGGGAATGTAGATTTTGCGTCAGTGTGGAGGAGGGGGAGCTATCGTTGCGGGTAGCTGTTGCCTAAGGTACCATGGGTTACTCGAGTACAGTGGCTGAATTCCCTGTCGTTTGGTCATTCGGTGAATGGTTGATGCTTAACGCTTGTTGGCGGCAGAGACTCGAAAGACATTGAGAAACACCGCCCAGTGGCTCTGCGCCAAGGCAAGCGAGGGGGGCATTGCGCAATGAGAAAGGTTGGGCTGGACCTTCTCTAAATCCGTTCCTGAATCTTTTGCAAAGGCAAAAGCGTGGCACTCCCGAGTGCCTCTTCCCCTTAGTGGATTGCGAAGATGAAACGTCTTCCACGTTCCATCCCCCCCTTGAACACTTGTTGGCGAGACAGATCACGAACTGATTTTACCTCTTCATTTATTTTTTTTAAACAGCATTCGTAACTGTACTCGAGCAGTCCACACACCCCTCTCGCTAAAGGTGAAATACGAGGATAAACACCCCGTCTAATAAAAAGAAGCCCATGCAGATACTCCATGCGTGATTGTACTCCAGTATATCCTTGTACTCACAGCATGAGAATGCATGAGGGAATACCTGATGATACAAGGAATTGGCGTGTTGCTTCTAAGTAAAAGAAAATTAGGGGGGAAACACCGGGAGGAGGATGTAGATCACACACACTCTCTCTTTACCCGCCGGGAGCTCATCGTTTTGTTTGCCATGTTCGGTTAACCATTACCAGCCGAAGAGATTGGTGGGCTGCGGATCCACAAATAGAAATCCCGTTCGACGAATCGGCGATGTTCTCTGGGCTTTCAAAGGATCCAACGCATCGGTGTGCGATTCTCTTCCCATGGGTGCCTTCTCGGAGAGTACCCCTCCAATAATTGTTGCGAACTGGCTCTTGGGGTAGTCATCGATCGAAATGATCATGATCATTCATAAACCTGGGCTATTGTTGGCAGTTTGACTTGCGCTGCTGGGCGGAGCGGGGGTAGGTACCTATCGCCAGGAGAAGAGGAGGGAGAAGGCCGTAGGTGCAAATGTGATATTACACTTGTTGAAGCCGATTAGTTACATGTACTTATATGATACTCGCACAAGAAGTGAGAGAAGAGCAAGGACTGATCTTGTTACGAGTGATACCGGTACATACCGGTAGGTGAAGAACGTTATGCAAAAATAAGCAATGTCGACGTTAGGTCATGCCGCATCCGCCCTCCCATGCTGTTGGAGGCTTATCGGGTACGGTATTGGGGCTGTGGGATGTTGTGCTTCTTTAGTCGGTACAAACCGAGTGGCTTTCTTTAGATATGGTACCGTAGGTGGGAAAGTAGCTTTCGCTATGATACTAATACGGGTATCATACGGGTGCTGGAAATGATTACTGCTCGTATTCGCACGCAAACTAGGCCATGGCGCAATGGGCTCTAGATTTTGGTGTATTTCTCCTGCTGATCGTGCTATGCAAGTAGGACACAGAAAGTGAGTGGGCACAAGCGATTTTGCACTAGAAATGGCCAATTTTACGCACTTATTCTAGTACAAATACTTGAATTAAAGAATGGGGCAAGTTTATAGCATGTCCAGAAAAGATGAGGACTACTTGACTTCTATTAACCTCAAATGGATTTAAATTATCTGAGGGGTAGCAGCATCAGGAGATAAAACCCTCCTCAAAATCAGGCCAAGACCATTGTTTTTTGGTGGGAGAAACTGTCTCTTGGCAGGATTTGAAGCTCAACTACATACAACTCTTGGGTTTGGAATTGAGTGGATATTTGTATATAGAGAATGTCCTTACTGTTTTCAGTGGTTCAATTGATAGTCGGTATTTTTGTGAATTTTCTCTGGTGTAATATCTTGGTGTGTAACCTGCTGTCTTTGCGGTAAAACCTCTTGCGCCTGCTTGCTTTTTGCGTCCACCACTTAATTTGCACGGAAGTATGGTAGAAGTAAATGTAATAATTATTACTATATAAAAAATAGATGGTTTAGGTCTTCTCGGGTTTGCTCATTTTGTCGATTTTGCTTGGAATCTCTAGCCTTTGTATGATAGGGCTAGACCCAATTAATCCGGAGAAATGTAAATCCGAGCAGTGGAACAATGTCATTATCAGATCCTGGACCTCACTATCGACCGGGCTTCACACGCCCATCAAAACTTTCCCCGTTTTCCATTAATCCTTCCTCTACCTACCGTCATGGCTTCCCGCCACCTCTCAGACCTGATAGCGGTGTTCTCAGCCTCCTCAACAGTGGCGAGAAAGCACTACCTAATACAAACTCAGCGACTAAACCTCTACGCTTCTACATCTAGCATACTGAAATTCCGCTATGGATCCCGAAATATACCCCCTATGAAGCCCGAGCTGGTGAAGAAAGAGGGAATTGGGCAAGGCCACTTCTACCGCCCTGGAGATTTGAATGGCCTGGATCCTGTGCCGAAAGAGGAATTGCCTGGAGCCCAAAAACAAACAGACAATCACCCTCTTCCCGACGGGACAGCCCCCCCTTCTAAAACCTCTCCCCATATCTCGAATAAAGGAGAGGAGGGCGAAGGCTACTATTCTGATCGACCAACAGGAGTCCCCAAAGAATCCCTTTCAAAGGGTGGACCCGAATTGAGGCCCCAATCATCCAAGTCATCAAGAACTCCAAACTCACTGGCATCCCTATCACCAGATGAAGCGAAGAGATTACAGCACGAATCAGAGACCTCAATTCCCGCTTCTGTTGTAGCGGAACTCCCTGATCGGGTGGAGACCCAAGGGATCAATGCCGATATGTTCTATCTTAGGCAAGCGAGAGCCTCGCCAGTGATGTCGAGCTTGCCTCGTGTGAAGATGCCACGACAAACAGAGGGCGACCAGGGGCCTTCTGGGGAGACTAATTCTAATGTTTTTTATACAACATCAAAGGAAGATAGTAAAACGACAAAGGTACCCGAAAAAGTTGCCGTGCCGGAACAGGAGAGTGGTGTAGAGGGGCTGGATGGCGGGCTTTTCCACAGCCGACGGGCAAAGTCCCTATTTGCGCAGCTCCCAGGCACGAAAGAGAAGACCTTGGAGAAAATTGCAAAGACCCGGAGAGACGGAACGAAATTGACTGAGGGGGGAAATCAGGGTGCGTTTTGCGAAAGAGCTAGTGTAGACCCATTACCCGACACCGATACTACCTCCCCGGCTATAATTGGTGTATCAAAGCAAGAAAGGAAGGGCATTCAAGATCTTGCGCCCGAGATACCAAAAGATACAGGAAAGGCTTCTAATACCTTCACCGAGCAGGTATGGATCCCCTCCCCTCACTCCTTTAACCAACGATTAGTATGAATACTTGTTTCTATCTCTTAATTTTCCGGGAAGCACCGAGAAAGACGCTGATCACTCGCTGATCAGTCATCGGCGAGCACCAGGTTGAAAAACCGGCCTTCCGGATGAGCGCCTCCCGTGTCCCCTCTTCCCGCCTCGGAAGGCTCTTTCATTATGGTGGGTTAGCAGCTGGTATGGCGTGGGGAGCGGCGGGCGAATCCCTTCGACGAGCCACTGGAGGGGGGGATGGTGGCTCCACCAGCGGCGCAATGTTGAGCCCAGCAAACGTAGAGAGATTGGTTAGAAAATTGAGTATGATGCGAGGAGCGGCTTTGAAGCTTGGTCAAATGATGAGCATACAGGGTATACACGTGCATATATCAAATCCAGAGATACAAAAGCTGACTGAGATAGATTCAAAAATGCTACCACCTGCCATACAGGAGGTTCTCACACGTGTCCAGGACAGCGCGGATTACATGCCACCCTTCCAACGTGATTCTGTCCTAGAGAGTAATTTGGGTCCTAAGTGGCGGGATTTATTCTCCACGTTTGAAGAGGTACCCATGGCTGCTGCTTCGATCGGCCAGGTACACGCAGCAACCCTCTCGTCCAATGGCCTTCCTGTTGCTGTGAAAATCCAGTACCCTGGAGTCGCCGCGTCAATTTCTTCAGACCTAAGCAACCTGGCTATTCTTCTGACAGCCTCCCGCCTTCTTCCTAAAGGTCTTTACCTCGACAAAACTATCGCGAATGCAAGAGTAGAACTAGCCTGGGAATGCGACTACCTCCGTGAAGCAGAGTGTGCAAAGCGTTTCGCGGCACTTTTGCAAAATGACACTTCTGTATTTAAGGTTCCCGCTATTATCAACGAGGCCTGCGGTCCTCAGGTACTAACGATGGAGAGAATGGGCGGGGTCGGCGTGACGAAGATAATGGGTAAGTTGACGCAGCAGGAGCGAGATTTTATCGGCACTCAAATCCTCAAACTGTGTTTTCGAGAGGTTCGAGAATTCAAGTTTATGCAAACCGATCCAAACTGGACAAATTTCCTATGGAACGTGGAGGAGCAAAAGGCATCCCCCCTCCCCAGGCTTCTCTTCCCAGAAGGAAGCAATCACAAAAAAAAAAAAAAGAGAGAAATCTAACGAGCCTAGATTGAGCTTCTTGACTTTGGCGCCTCAAGAGCCTACCCAGAATCCTTCGTCCATACCTATTGCGCCCTCCTAAAGGCTGGCGCCTGCAGCGAAGAATCTCAAATCCGTGACCTCTCCCTAAAACTCGGCTACCTCACCGGTCTCGAATCCCAAACAATGCTGCGCGCACATCTTGGATCAATTCTCGCCCTCTCAGAGCCCTTCAGTACTAACGCGCCGGAAATCTACGACTTTAGCGATCAGACCGTGACCGATCGCGTCCGCGGGTTCATCCCATTGATGATGAGGGAGAGGCTTACCCCGCCACCCGAGGAGACGTATAGTTTGCACCGGAAGCTCAGTGGAGCCTTTTTGTTATGTGCTAGGTTGGGGAGTAGGGTCCCTTGCAGGGGGATTTTCAAAGAGGTTTTGGGCGCGTAGAGGGGTGAGCGAGTGACCCCCGTGATATCTAGACTATTAGGGGGGTTGTTTGTGCTCTTACGTGGGGGAGGGCAGGTTAAGTTTTTCCTTTTTTTGGGAGGGGGATTTTTTGTATAATAGTAGAATATACACCGGTAGCACATCTACATGCACCGCCTTTCCACCTGCTTTTGAGTATCGCTTGTACGGTGTGAAGTTGAATTAAAGTGTGACCCTCCGCGTGTGGACCCCCCCCTCGGAGAGAGAGAGGCAAGTCCGTTTCTCCTGTGATGGCATAGCATCCACGTGCGGGAACGGAGTATCTGCGATTGCACTGGGACCAGCACTTTCACCAACCGGCTAAAGCTAAGAAGCACCGGTCGCCGGATTCTAGAAGCACTGGATTTTTGGAATACCGCCGTGACAAACGATGTAACTTTAGTTTCTAGGGTAGGGTAGTTTGGTGGTACTTGGGCGGATAAGGATACTGCGGGGGGGGGGGATACTAATATCATACTAGGAACAGAGCTGGTATCGCTTCGTTCATCCTTTCGAAAATTATTTATCATTTCAAATTTACAGTGGTATGTCTAGACCTATATAACATGGGAGGAGGGAATTGACAGGGATGGGGGGATATTTATGGCTCGAGTGATACGCTATGAAATGTATAGTGCGGCGGAGGTCTAATTCTGAGGCGAACTACTTGTTAGCGCTCTCTTGATTCTTAGTCTGTTCATCCACCTCTTTTCCTTCCCCCCCCCTGCACATTCTCACTTCTACTCTCAAACCCCCAAACCCCCAATACATCCTTGCCGCCGCCGCCACCGCCTCCCTCCCTCCTCCTCTTCTCCAGCACCTTCACCCTCCGAACCAACAACCCGACCCCCAGCGGCCCAACGACCGTGCACACGACCGCCGCCCACACGACAACAAGATATACCCCGTTCCCAGACTGGCCAAACACGCCCTTCGACTCCGCGATTGAGGCGATCAAGAATGCAATCTCGCCACGGGCGACCATTGAGAGACCAAGGACTGTTGGGGGGTATAAGGAGCGGGGCTTTGATGGCTCCCTCGTGGGATTAGGGCGGGAGGGCGGGGTATTGTCGGTAGGGTTAGGGCTGAGTTTATGGCGGGTGCGGAGTGAATGGAATAGCGTGGTTGGTGTGGGGAGGGGGAGGGGGAGGGAAAAGCGGAGTAGCCAGAGACCCGTTATTAGTTTCCCTAGAATCATGAGGAGGCTGTAGACAACCCCGCGCCAGACAATGGATCGGGAAAACATTTGGGTTATGGGGATTGAGAAGCCTACTGATGCCTGTTATTCCGGAGATTAGCGTAGGTGAATGGGGGAAGGATTGGCGAGGGTAGGTACGAAAAAGAAGGGTTTCAATATCCTCTCTACAGGAACCTGATAGTACTTCTCGTAGGCCTTGGCAGCGGTCCATCCACCGCCGCGCTTCCCATCCCACCACGTACTCACCGCACCGGCCAGAAACGCTGCGAACAGAACGCTGGTACCGGCGTAGCTTGCCGCGGCTATTAACCCGATCAACAAGGTCGCATGCGCCAGGAACACAAACCCAACACCGGTGCACTTCCCCGCCGTAAACCTCTCTCGACACCCCTTCTCGACACCCCACCCACCAGCGACAACAACCAACAGCAATCCTAAACTCGCGCCGACTGGCCTTGCAATGGCCTCCCCGTCAACCCCACCGCTGCCCAGATTCCCAACAACCTGAATCATAACCAATCCAACCACGTCATCCATCATGGCCGCACAACTAAGCACAGTCCCCAACCTAGTCCCCGCAAAACCCGAAGTACTCAGAATGGTAAACGTCGTGCCCAAACTGGTAGCGCTCATTGCCGCCCCCGCGGCAAAACACATAACCCTACTAGCGCCCATAATCGGTCCGAGCAGGAAGCTCAGAGCGATAGGGGCTGAAATCCCCGTCGCCGCGACGACGGTCGACATGGGGAGGTTTGAGAGCAAGGTTGGGAGGGAGGTAGTAAGGCCTCCTTCGTAGACTAGTAGGATGAGGCCTAGGTAGCCGAGGTCTACGATTGTGGTCTGTATCGAGAGTGGGAGGAGGGCGGTGGCGGTTAGCGGGATGCCGTATATTACCCCTAGGAGGATCTGCCCCAGGAGGCCACAGTAGATTGTTGCGTTCAGGAAAGTATTGAGGAAGTTTAGGAGGAGGAGGAAGGAAGATTGTATGAGGATTGTGAGGATTGGGGGTTCATGGTAAGGGAGGGATTTGGAATCTGCTGTCATGGTGATAGGTAGTACCGGTAGTGTATGATGGTGATGGTAGCGGTGGTGTTGGAGACATTGCAGCTGCTTGAGTGGTAGCGGGGCTCTGCCGATGGGATTTTTTTTTTAAAGGTTCGAGTACGGTGGAACGGACGGTTGGAAACGGTGGATACGAAACGAAACGCCAAGATTAGACTAAAGCCACACTAAAGGCAGATCGCGGGCGCTTGATTGAACTGTTGGCACAAGGTTTAGGTTATCGGCTGCGCATATGGTGCCCTCAAGGTTATTTTTACTGCCTGTTTCCATTCATTAATTCTATTGGTCAATTTATCCTTAGTATCATAACTGTCAGCGGAAAGTCACGTTTATAAACTTTGAATACCCTCACTGCACAAGTAAAGCAGGGCCTCCCGATTGTGGACCTTAACCATAAACACCCACTACAAGCATCCCTAATGCTGGTGTCCCAGAAGGAATATCATACAAAAAAAATAGGAAAACACCACAACCAGAACCAGCACAACCATCACCCGGGCGGCGATGGGAGCGCCAGAACGCCCCCGAGTCTTTAAGGCACTCGCACAGTGGCTGCATGCATCTCTCCTGATACGAGGCCCTCAGCGGGCGTACCCTCCCTTTCGGCTCAGAGCTTTATCGCATCAATCCATAGGCTGCGTTCTCGTCGGGCTGCTAGTTCATCTATAACGCTACTGTATGCGAAAATTCCCGCGGCGATCACGAGGGATTCCTTATACTTGTAGGTAGTAGCTGAAAAATAGCATAACATATAGTTAGTAAATGGGATATTTCAAATCCGCTGGATTTCTGAAACAAACCAAAAACTGCCCGTAGCATTGCGTATTCAATGGTGAAGTAAAATATGAGTTGCTGAGTGAAAAATATGAGTTTTCCGTGATTCGGATGATTGGGGGGTAACCTGGGACAAAGCCGCACTTAAATATTCAACCCCTCTGCTCCTTTACCCTGCCACTACCTGTCCTCTAACATACCTGTCCTCTGACAGGAGGAAGGGCAACTAGTACCGCAGAGTCTGGCCAAATAGAGATCGTTGCCAAGTGGGAGATGGCTAGAATTGGTGTTGAGCGATTCCGAGTGTGCCCGATAGATATAACAGTCAGGCGGGTCTGGTAAGAACAATTTTGTGAACATTCTGGTTGCGGTGTTCCAAGAAAAGGAATGTGACTATTATGTTCCCCAGCAGCGCTCGCGCAGTACTCTACCGCCCCATGTCAACCTTGGCCGGATGGTGATTTTGGCATAATTTCTTTCTACTTTTTTCTTTTATCAAGGATGATGGATGATACATCATAACGTGATAGCAATTAGTATATTCTGTTTAGATAGAAAGCTAGAATAACACAGGTTGAGGTTGGGATAGTATGTTTATAGATGAACTTGAAGTTTATAGTTAAAATGAATGAAGAACGGGTATGATACGATAAACTTTTAAACATATTAGAATGGCTGACCTTTAGTAAGCTACTGATTGCTACTGTCTTATGACTAATAAAATACTAACTTTTGGAAGAGTTTTAGGCAGTAAATAGCATAAAGATGGTTTTTCTATTAATTCAACCTTCTTCTTAACCATTTCTGTGCTTTATAAACTCCAACAACTACTGACTGTCGTTTTCTATATTACTTCTATCATTAGGAGATTACCTACATCTACTTATTACATCGTACTCTTATACCTCAATTTGTCTTCCTTTCTCTCTTGCTCTTTTGAGCAGATTTTCTCCCTTTTTTCTGGTATTTTTCAATGAAAGATTATTATCACTTTTACTTTTCAGGGTTGAACTAGCTCTCCCATCCTTTCTCAATTGATATCATCTTGTCCGGTCCAATTTGGTTAAAAATTAGTTGAGTTGTTGCCTTTTTGTCTACCGTTGCCATGTGTCCCGCTTCCCAGTCTTTGACTTTAAGTTATAAAATAAATATGATATGATAGCAAGACAGGAACTTCTGGAAATCACTCATCCTAGCCATCACAGATCCCACCATGAAGCATACGATGCATGAACATAAACACCAAACCCACTTTCTAGAGGCCAGCACACTGGGTCCGTTCTTAAACCGTCTTGTTCACAGCGTTAACAGATCCGTTGTCACTTATCTCAGTCCCCATGTTCTCTTCTCTTGTAATTGCTCCGCCTATTCCACTGCTTTGATAATCCCGGAACTCCCTAACCGCAATGTTCTTCTCGAACATCTCGTCGACCTCTTCCAAGCTTCTGCCTTTCATCTCAGGAATCAAGAGCCATGCAACCACCACACTGATAGCACTCATGCTTCCATAAATGAAGCCTACTCTAGCGCCAAGAGCAGCATAGGGTGGATTAAGAAGATATGGAAGGGTGAATGAGACTACAAATGTAGTTATAACACTGATAGATGTAGCAAGGTTGTTTGTTTTCTCCTTAAGACGCGATGTGGCAGCCTCACCAAGGACGATGTAGGAAATAGGTGCCCAAGAGAGTGCATAGGAAGCCCCAAAGAGAATATTAGAGGCTACCATAACGTTCTTCTGCGTGGCATTTGGGTTGTGAATCGTGCCGATACCTCCAAGAATGAACAGGAAGAAAGCCATAAAGGAACCACCAGTAAGAAGAATGGGCCTAAGTTGATCATTAGCCCTAGAGCCCTCCATGTATTGAGGGAACAACCCAATCACCTTCTCCCGAAAGTGTCAACCACCAATGACGTGAAGATAATGGTTACAAGGCCGACTACAGCTTGAATGACACTGATTCCGAAGGGGTTAGGGATCTTCTGACGTTGATAGAAGATCACAGCATACTAATTGGGGCTATCAGCCCATGAGCCTTACTTGTCACAATCTAATAAATTGGCATTACCTGCGAGACAAATGCTTGGCCAGTTATTTGTTGAAAAAACATGGCTGTGACAGCGATGATTGTTCGCCTCTAAAAGTGTCATCAGCTAAGCGCAATTCGATAGCTTAACGGGGACAGATAATTACCCGATTTACTCCCTGGATAATTTCTTTCCATGCCCCTTTGCCTTGGTTTGTATCCAAGGCAGCAAGCAGTTCAATTTCCTCCTGCAACAACTCAATAGGAGCGCTCTTCTTCCTCAGCCTCACTATTGACCTCAAGGCCTCGTCCTTCCTCCCCTTAGCCATGAGCCTGCTATGATCAGCCATCATCCTCACCCTATCTTGACTGAAGGATTTACCATCTGGGTGACTCTGGGAGCATTGGGAGTAGTCCCAAGATGATGACAGGGACAACTAGCTGCAGCCCTGTTGGGATTAACCAACTAGGATCGCCGTCCATCCCCTTGGTCCCATAATTAACTAAAGAGGCAACTAGCTGACCAAAACCAATTTGTAATTGTAGGGTTGCAGATATCATCCCACGCAGTGCAGGTGGAGCGCATTCTGACTGAAATATAGGGACAACAACTATAGTGAAACCGGTCATTGCAAAATTAAGAACTCGGCCAACAGTAAATTGGGCGGCGGTCGTTGCAGTCACCTGGAGAGTGACCCCACTATCGCAGGGTTAGGGCTAGTATCTTGTTCAGGACGGGGAGAGCCGTACACGAGTGAGATGCAAGCAAGTATCATGATAGCAATTTTCCTTCCATAGCGTTCAGCGACCGGCCCACAAGACAGAGTCCCCTATTTATTTATTTTCAAAACCGTTATCCATAGGACTTTAGAGGGGGCAAACGAGGACGCGTACTATGAGCTTTCCCAAGAAAGGAGCAGAAGTCATGATTGATGACAGATACGCAGGAAGCGCCCATAATTTTGCATCTGCTTCATATCGTCCGAATTTTTGAGCAAAGGCTATGCATGCGGTTGTCAGCATTGAGTTGAGATGGGGGGGGTGAATCCGGGTTTTGTAACACCTTTCATGCCTTGCACACCTCCAAATGTTCCGACATCATATCTGCCGGGTGGGCTGTTAGCCAACCAAGTTACCGGAAAGGAGATGGGTAAGCACCCAAAATTGAAGGCAGCCAAAGAAACGAAAATCGTCAAAAACGCCAACACAGGAGTGAATAGGTCAATTCGTTGTCGGAGCGTGAGTGCATGGTGGTGATTCTGGGCCTCCATGGCGGTGAAAATATCAATTGATTGACACTAGTGATAAGGCAGTCAAGGCTCGGGGAGACCTTATAAGTGGCGTCTTGTATGATGATATTCGGTATCGACAGGCTTTGTGGTAAACTTGGGAGAGCCATTCAGGAAGCCAGAATACTAACCGGGGCACAGTTTTATATATTGGTAGATTGGCAGATTAGTTGCTGGAGGGTGGGGGACAAACATTGAGAACTAGGAAGGAAGGTATGGTATACCGGCGTACATGCAATCGGTATTGTGGAGCAAGAAAGTGGCCAAGGTAATGCACAGAGTGCGCACATTCGGACTGTGCTAAAGTTAGCGGCAAGCTTATATTCTCTGTTCCAGACTTCCAGTACTTCCATGGCTCTTTGATCTCTATTCCTCCCTCGTTTCGAGAAACATCTTTTTGTGCAACTATGGCGGCATCTGCCTAAAAGACTATCAATCTAGAAGTGACAGGCAAAGAGTATCTGAACATTCGAGCACTAGGGTAATTTAGTATGGGGGCTCACATACGCACAGACAATTAGCCACATTTTTCTAATCCCCGTGCTCGGGGTACCGGTACTTACTCGGGTACGGTAGGAATAATGCCTGTAATTTGGGATCCTGCCAGATGTCTCGACGCGCCGAGGGAGGGGTCAGTCACGCAGCGTGGCTCGGTACGGCTGTGGAGGCTTGCTCGGGTTCTGTCTAGCTTGAGGTCTCACTCAGAAGCCAGTCATCCACTATGATCCATGCCCAGGCTTGGAGCTAGCGGAACAGGGAAGCAAGGGATCAAAGGTCCAGAATCAAAGCTTTTCTCATATGCAACTGAGTCTGGTACGCAGAGGGCACGTCGCCACTCCTATCTTCTCACTCCCCCGCCGCAGAACAGGTCTCTCCTTCCTCAGTGACAGCATGTTGCAATATAAATACAGAATCGAGTGACAAAACGTGAACCTTGGCAACCCCTCCCCCCTCTGGTGGCCCCTTTTCAGACCTCCGGCCTCAGAAGCATCTCCGCCGTGCTGGAGCCTTAGTCGTGGGCCCAAAAAGTCTCAGCGTCTCCCGCATTGGTTGCCCATTCAGCTGGACACAAACCCCATTAGCTTGAACCACAGGATACTCGGGCGGTTGAAGTGGAGTGGGCCACTTGGTGGTGCACGAGCACGGGCACGATAATCCACAGGGACCGTGATCATACGCGTTGGCTTCGACACAAAAAGAATCTGACGAACCCGAACACCCAAGCGCTTTCTTTGTCTTGGGTGTTGACGAAGGCTTGCTGCTTACCCCAGAAAGTGGCAGAACCCGGCACGGGTACGATATCTGAGCGTCAACTGCAGTACTAGTACTACCGGTAGTTAGTACCTTGCACTCTTCCTTCCATGCTCGATTACCGGTATTCCCGAAGGAACATCTTCTAAAGGCCCCGCAGTCTGGTTGGAATATAGCAGAAACCGCACTCTTGAATTACGCTGTACCATGGCGAATTCAACCTTCTTTCGATCCTTCCGTCACTTACCGGCATTCTTTTTCACACATCTGACATCAGTACCGTAGTGTCAATGGTATTCATCCTGGTATCTATTCCTCGAGTACTATAACTCTAGGCTTTCCCTCGCCGGAGTTGGCGGACGAGAGTCTGCTACCTGGTGAGCCTGGCGTTCCATTTCTCCGTTTCTTATCTCTCTTGGGTTTTGAGGCTTGAATTTTTCTTTTTTTCCCTTCTTTTCTTTTTCTCCTCCTTCGATTGCTTCTATGCGAGTCTTGCCAGCCTAGGCAGTTTGCCCCCTCAATGTTCCCCCTCCGCTCTCACCTCGCCCCCCTGCCATTGATTTGTTAGCTGCTTCCACACACTCCTTTTTCTTCCACAGGCCGGCTTGTTCTCCTCCTCTATTCTTTTTTCCCAGCTCTTGCTGCTCTTTTTCCTTCTCAGTAAAACCCGCTCACCCATCATCATTAAAGCAAGGCCCGGTGCTTAAACCTTTATCCCTCGTTTACGAATACCGGTAGCGTGTTTGGTCCCGGCACGTCTATTGAAGAATCAGGTTTCTTACCCCAGATCTGAGATTCACACCCTCCCATAGCGCATACACCCGAATTCCGGGCATACCCGTTGTTAGCGGAAAAGGGGAGTACGATACTGGTAATATAACTTGGCGAGTGGGCTGAACTCCCCCGCCTGGAGTCCTACGGAGCTCGGGAGCCCAAAAAAAAAGTCTGGAAATGCGATATCCGATGTAATCATGTTCAACGTGCAGACATCTCAAGCTACCTCCTCTCCTGCGACTGTGACTTCTGCTCCAGAGGGGTCCAGTGGTTCGAAAGAAAAGAAACGCTCTCGATCAGGTAGGTCTAGGTCTGCTCCCTTATATCTTCACCTGAACCACCCCACTTTCAACCCCGGCTCCATCGATGGGTCTTTTCGATGTAAAGGTTAATACTTGGTTCGCATATGCTGACTGCCCGCCTCTGGGATATGCGACAGGTTGTGTCGTGTGCAAAGTCCGTAAGGTATCGTATAACTCTTCAGCTCTTTCTAATGGGAAACGGTTCAAATTAATCCTAATGCCTGGCTTTGTGATTTATCAGGTCAAATGCGATGAGCGTCCCGGAGCTTGTAGCAATTGCCAAAAGCTAGACATCGATTGTCCTGGCTATTCGCCTATCAATTCTTCAGAGGCTCCTGAGGAAACAGTCAGTGCTATATTTGCACGAGCGGGGCGGAAACGACGACGAATGGTTGGTTCGTGTGTTGACTGCAGGGCATCGAAGAGCAAATGTTCGAGTGATAGACCAACATGTGAGCGTTGTGCTAAGAGGGGGATCACCTGCGAGTACGATGAGACTTTGCGAGGTCTCTCAGGAGGTCAGAGCCCTAAAGGTAGACGGGGTAAGAAAAAAACTCCTACGTCCGCTGGCGATTTTTGTGCGGAGGAACTTCCGAGGTGTGAAAGTTGGGCAAGCGCTGTCCTGGAAAGAAGGGTTTCGAGAAGTGAGAGTGAAGAGAGGAAGGGTGAGATTGAGTCGAGTGGAACGGATTGGTGAGGATGCTGTTTGGTGGCTTAGTGAAGATAACTTTTTGCTAAAGTCGGTATTTTTTGCAGGTTGTTTTCACCTAGCCTGCCCAAGTCCTCTGCACACCTGAACCTGTTGATCGAAACTTACTTTAACGACGTTCATCCCTGCCGGTCCCTGAGCTTTCTTCACAAGCCAACGTTTATGCGCGCCCTGCAAGAGGGAACGGTTGAAAAAACATATGGAACACCTTTAGTACTAGCTATGTGTGCGTTGGCAGCACAGTGAGTAGCTTCTTCTCTCTCATCTCCCTTAAACCACTTTTAATTATTTCATAGTATAGTTTATTGGGATGAAGTACTAGAAGGACGCTCGCTTGTTCTCCCTGATGCCCGGAATCCGAGTGACCGACCACCTCCGAGCTCAATACCCGGTGACCAGTGGGCTAAGAAAGCGCAACATATAATAGTCACAAATTTTGCGGAAATTAGTCCAGAGAGATTGATGGTACGTGGGAGCTTTCAAGCGCTACTCTCTATGGGGGGTGGAGGCGTATGAAAGGTCTAATAGCAAGCAGGCCTTGGTACTCTTGTGCGAACATCATTCCCGAACTCAACAATCCCGCGAATGCTTTATGCTCTCTGCTTTTCTAATACGTGCAGCCCAGGCCCTGAATCTGGACATAGGTCAAGAAGATACTCCGAAGGCACAGGATCCTGATGCCATCACCGAATGTGAGACAAGAAGGCGACTTATGTGGTCTTGCTATATCACAGATCTTCTCTTGTGCTCTGGGGTTAGGCGGTTAATGCTGTGGGACCCAGCGAACATTAAGGTGCAGCTGCCATGTCAGGAGAGAAACTATACTTTACAAATACCCTGCGAAACCGAGTCCCTGTACCCTATACGCGCGGGCTCGCCAGACGTAAGAGGCTCAGATAATTTAGGCATAGAGGCCTACTATATTAGGCTTTTCCACATTAGAGGAAAAGTTCTTGAGTAAGGATTCTTCTTCCTCTTGATCGATGTTTAACTGAGCGTTCGATAAAGGCAAATACGTAACCCAAACCCCCATGGAACGCCTTGGTCTACCAGTTCACCCTTCCAAAACCTGACCAATGAATTAGTCGATTGGGAGAACATGCTTCCTGACAGTCTAATTTTCAACAATTCTAATGTATATGTTCGTCGTGAGTGCCGACAGCTTGGTGCATTCTTTGGCCTCCACCTTGTATACCATCAAGTTTTCTGCGATCTTTATCGTATATCTCTTCCGGGCTATCGCTTCCCCGCCGCAGCTACTTTTAGCGGTGCCCCAGACGGATTCATAGAGCAGTGTCAGAGTACATGCAATGTTCATGCAGCACGTATTTCGGATATATTTGAAATGAGCTTCACTCATGGATGGAAGGCCCTGGTCGACCCGCTGTGTAATGTCATTGCATTTGAGAGCTCGAAACATCAAATTGTGTATTTCGCAGCGTGCAGCTCACCTGGGCCGCAAAGGCGAAAGCTATGGGATGCACTGGCATGTAATTTGGCAGTAAATATTAAAGCCTTGAACAACATAAAAGGCTATTCAAGGGCTGCTGGGGAATGCGTGGGTTTTATTTCACCCATTCCTGGAGGGCAGTGCTGACCTAACGATACAGGTATCATCAATACAAGGGCTCCTGGAAAGACTGAATATGTCCAGCATTTTGGGCCCTGTGTCTGGGCAGAGCGAGAAGCCCGGGTGTGTTTCCTTCACCCACTGGTGAGAGGCAGCACTTTACTAATAAGTACTGGCGAATATAGCGCACGGCCAGCTGAGATCGTTTATGGTGATATACATAACTTACATCAGTTCTCCACCTTCCGCCTTGTCCGTGAAGGCCTTGCTAAACCTGGCTCTTCCTCGAATCGGGGACCCCCCACACCTCCGCGACCTGGGGAACATACCCTATCAAATGTCCGTGCGGTTGACACCCCACAAGTTGTCACTTCGGGTCCCCCGAATTCGCATCAAATCCTTCCCCCTCTATTGTCTCCCCCGGTGGTTAATGATGAGCCGATGGCACTGGATTCGCTTGGGCGTCCGTCGGAACAGCAATATCAAAATATTCAAGTGGATTACGAGGCAATATGTGCGGAGATAGACTATAGGGTTGCTAGTGAAAGTGGCCAGATTTTCGCCTGGGACCCATATTTTATGAATGGCGGCAGCATCGATGACGCTAGTGGGTCTGGGGGCGGAGGCTGGGGGTGATCGCTATTGCAAGTTTGAATCACCCGAGTCGGAGATGTTTTTCTTTTAGGCTCTGTTTGGCACGCAAGAAAAATGTCATTTTTCTGACTTTTGTGGCATTTTTGTTGCAAACGAAATATTGCAACATTGCACCTTTTTGCCTATAGCTCGACCTACAGGCCTCACACTGGACTTTTCTTTTCACTACAATAGTTAGAATGGCAGCTACTATCTGGACATGGGGCCTTTTATACCTATTGGCCGGGGAGGTTTGAGCTTTAGCAAAAGTGAAGTTTTTAGGAGAAATGGCATTTTTTAAATGGTGGCATGCCAAACAGGACCTTATTCTCTTTTGCTTCAGGTGTCTCGCTGGTGGTCGTCGCATGTAGCAACTTCCATAGGCTCGGTTTGCTCCATGTTCAAGCTCAATACAAAAGGAGGGCACATCTTTTATTTTTATCATAGTTCATCTTGGCAGTCGGCAGTGCGTCATATATGCATAAAATGGTGCTACTACTTGTACTACCCAACAAGGATAGTTTATGAGAGTTTACAAAAAACTACCTTGCCATCATTACTGTAGCGCGGTACTGTACCGCTGTTATGCAAATGTACCTAATAAGCTAAGCCTGCTAATATTTTATTAATATATGTAAACAGACTGTCAGATTATCGATAGCGCGAACCTCAAAGACACCTATTCCATGTATCAGCTGTCTGGCTGCTCACCGATTTATTCGTTGAAATCAAAGTGGGGTCGTATCGTGCGAATAAGATTAATTCTCAGAGTAGGTTCGTTAGGAGCTCGGTAAAAACGCTCTCGGAGCTCGGAAAGCCCGCAGATTAAACTTGGGGCCGCCATATACTGCACCTCCAACGGCCTTAATAGTATGTCCGAGTATAGGATACCAGTATGCGTGTGGAACGAAGTATTTATAAAGCCAGAAAGTGTCCCTCTTCAATTTCCTCCCTCCTACGCTCGCTCGCCATCCCGGAACCGGGACAATCAGCAACAATATGGAAAAATCAGGGAAAAGGCCAAACTTCCTTGTGATTGTCGCCGATGACCTTGGCTTCAGTGATTGCGGTTGTTTTGGCAGCGAGATACAAACCCCTAACATCGACCGTTTGGCTAGCAAGGGATTACGATTCACGGATTTTCACGTCGCTGGAGCATGTTCACCCACTCGTTCTATGCTCTTGACTGGCACCGACCACCATATCGCTGGGCTAGGTCAACTATCCGAATATACGAGGAACTCCCCAGCTCACCAGGGGAAACCTGGGCACGAGGGGTACCTAAATGATAAAGTTGTCACCCTGCCACAACTTCTGAAGGATGGCGGGTATTTTACTGCTATGAGTGGGAAGTGGCATTTGGGACTGAAGCCGGAATATTCGCCACATGCTAGAGGGTTTGAGAAAAGTTATGCCCTGCTACCTGGTTGCGCTAACCATTACGGTAGGTCTATACGCTTGAGTTGCCAATAGGGTCTACTGAACCCCGCGCTCAGTTTCTCTATTACTACTCACTAGCCAGATCATGTTCGCCAGGCGCATGCTGATGGTTTGCTGCAGGGTTCGAGCCCCGATATAATGACCATCTGCCAGGATTTTTCGAGACCGCTGTGACGGCTCTTCATATGGAGAATTCGGCCTACGTCTCCCGGAGCCCTCCAGAGCCCAATTTTTATTCCTCGGACTTTTACACATCAAAGTTGATCAACTACCTGGAAACACAAACGCCCGATGAAATATCTAGACCATTCTTTGCATACCTGCCCTTCTCAGCGCCTCACTGGCCTTTACAAGCCCCAGAAGCTTCGGTTAAGAAGTACAAGGGCTTCTACGAAGACGGACCCGATGCCCTTCGCCTCCGTCGTCTAGAAAGTCTCAAGGCGTTAGGTCTTGTGTCGTCCGGCGTCCATCCACACCCTGTCGTGGCGCCAGAATCTGTCGAGTGGGGCTCCATGACTCTAGATGCCCGTGCTAAATCCTCCCGGAGTATGGAGGTCTACGCAGGGATGGTCGATCGCATGGACGAAAACATTGGGCGGGTCCTCTCATCTCTGGAAGCCTCGGGCGAAGCAGAGAACACCTATATCCTCTTCATGTCCGACAATGGTGCCGAAGGGGCAAGCATCGAAGCACATCCGATCATGGGGGATGAGGTCATATCTCATCTGGAGAAATACTATGATAATAGCCTCAATAATATCGGGCGGTACAACTCTTTTGTCTGGTACGGGACACGGTGGGCACAGGCTGCTACTGCTCCGTGTAGGCTTTATAAGATGTTTAGTACAGAAGGTGGCGTTAGGGTTCCGCTTGTCTTGAAGACACCAGGGGCGAGTAAGGAAGGGGCGGAGATAAGTCACGAGTTCTGCACAGTGATGGATCTGGTGCCTACGATCCTCGACTTGGCCGGTGTCGGACATCCTGGAACCTCCTACAATGGAAAACCTATCGCCCCCCTTCGAGGGAAGAGCATGACAGCATATCTCTCCTCCCGCAAACAGATACACTCTTGGGATGAGGTATCCGGGTGGGAAATTGCCGGCAGCGGCGCGGTAAGGAAGGGAAAGTACAAGATCACCTATGTGCCTGCGCCCAAGGGCCCCCAACGCTGGGAGCTGTTTGACCTGCAGAGCGATCCCGGCGAGACGAAAGATCTGAGTCAAGGATTGCCGGAGGTGATGAAGGAGATGCTGGGGCATTGGGAGAGGTACAAGAGGGAGGTTGGAGTTGTAGGGCTTGCTGGAGAATTGGCCGATGTTCCGCTTATGGTTGATGAATTTGAGGATACGGGCAAGTGGACGAGGTTTTTGGCGAAGGTAAAGTAAATTGATAAAGTGTCTGCGCAACTGGAAGCTTAATATCGGAGGAGAATGTCTTGATCTTGATTATATCATCGCGCCAAAGAGGGAAACAAGCGTCCCTAAATACATAACTAAAAAAAACTTCTACGTTCCAACGTCTTCTTTTCTCAGCCTCTCTGTCCTCACAATAGGGTGGGATTCCCGTAGCTTCTTAAACCTATTGTAGATGCTTTTCGTTTTCTCGTATGATGCCTAATTCCTCCGGATGTGCGTTTCTATATTTATTGATGACTCTATCTAGTAGTAAACCAGAACAAACACCGGAACCCCGCCACTCCATCTCCCAATCCCAAGCTGTATGATACAGTATAGTGAATAAAGACAACTAGCACGTGACCCCCAAGACCCTTACCAACCAACCCGCCAAATAATCCCCCCATAAGAACCCCTTTTCTCCCTCCCTCCCTCCCTCCCTCCCTCGATTCCTCATTTAGGACTTTCCCCAGGTTCCATTTCAAAACGGAAAATCTAGACATGGAAAGTGTTCGTCGTCAATGGGAAGGTGAAAGGGGGGGGTATAAAAGTTATTTACTCTTTCTTTTTTCATCTTTCCTTCCTTCTACGGTGTTGGACCTGATTTGGATACCCGAGAAGGAAGAGGGAAAAACTAGGTTTTGGTCTGGTTTAGCGCACTTCCCGTGGGTGGGTGGGTGGGTGGATGCCCCGGAGAAAGGAACTGATGGGGGTGCCGGGATGGGAGGTTAAGATGAGGTGGAGGTGTATTTGCAGGAGGTGGTTGGCTGCTGGTGGTTGGGACACTCTAAAGGAGTGTTATATTCAGCAGAGGAGGAGGTCATTTGTATGATACGACACGGGTCTACGAGTAAGTTACGGTAGGGGAGACGCTAGGCCACCAGGTATCACTCGGTTCACGTGATGTCACCTTGCACAATGGTGGCTGTTGGAAACTGTTGTCACGGGCGTGCTCTCATCTTGTCTGTTGCTGTTGTTACGAGTGATACCCCATGACCACTTGCGTCACCCCCTCTCCCCTCTCTAAATCCCCGCCCCTCTTCTCTCTTCCTTCTCCGTCTCTTCTTTTCCTTCTTTTCTCTCTCAATCCTCTTCTTGTTCAATAAGCAATATAAGTTGTTCACTTACTCCGGTGACCGCTCTTCTTTGAACTTGTGGAACTGCTCGCTTCCACTCATTCACATCCGATACCTCTCAACACCAGTATGATAGATCGTGTGAGTGCTCAGCACTCTCGGCGAGGCTAAGCATGACTTGACACAAAATTTCGGTAAATTTACGAATCAGCCAAAACTACTGGCAAGTATTTTCCAAGCCTTGTTGAACCCTCACTCGGTCTACCTCCGAACTCATACCATCTCAAAATGACCCCCCCCCACTCACAGCAACAAAAGCACGACTAACGACCCCCACCAGGCTCGAAGACGCCTCCGACTCGGAATCTGACGACCCAACTCAGCACACCTTCACTCTCACTCCGGATCTCCTGTCAATGATCCACCCAAATCACTTTTCCTTGAAAAACTCCTTCCACACCCGCCGTCTAGGAAGCCAACTCAGATGAATTACCACAAACTAACAATTCGTCCCCAGTGTCGCCGCCGCCTACGCCCTCCCGCTCATACCCAATGCCCGGCCGGATGACCAGTACGTCCCGCTAGAGTACAAAACCATCTACCGCAAGAGCTTAAATAATTAAACCCCGCGCTAAGACGTCCGAAATTCTCTCTCTTGGATAGGGGGACGGAATCACAGCAAAAACTGACCGCTCGAGCCCCAGCTCAAGACAAAAAAAACAAAAAAGTGCCAGACTTTATCAGCAAAGGCAACTCCAACGTCTTAGCGCGAGGTTCAATTATTTTAAGTTCTTGCGGGTATCATCCTTCCCCCTATCGATTTTTCCTATCCTTCTATCAGACTATCTACGAATTTGCTTGTATCATACTATTGTGCGTGGACAAGATTAACCGAACGCCCCGGCGAGCTTGACAACCCATCACTTCCGGGCTCCTACAAAAATCATTACCCCCAACAGGCACCTCATAATGCCTTCTCTTTTTTATTAAGGCTGATTGATGGTATGCTAAGCACTGATCATCGCCACGTATTTTAATTATTTTTACTAATTTTTCTTCTTTAGGTTGGGGTGGTTGTATCGAGGAGGTTGACGACATCACGGCAAAAATTAGGAGCGTTCGTTGATCGGTTAATTTTGTCCACGCACAATATAATACTGGCTGCTTATCGCTATTGCCGATCTATGATGATTAACAAACATCTTCGTTTGTCCAGCCAATTCAGGACTCTTAGAGTGTGCCGATTGCTAACTTGAGATTTATTGCTATAGCTTATTCACCAAACACGGTGGAATCATCGCAGGACTTGGGGTTCCATGCTATGATATTTAAGATTTACAGACCCTCCTCGGTATGGAGGAAGGCCTCTTTCGCCCCAATGCCGGGACCTGCTAACCCCACCATCCCGGTGGAGGGGGAGGGGGCCACCGAGCTGGCCCCTAGGGGCGCGGAGTGGTGGTGGTTGTTGATGTGATCGGGATCTCCACAAGAGGTTCCCATCACGGTGGGGAGGGGGCACCTCTCGCTCCCGGAGGGGGGCTAGTGGCGGCTGTTTTTTTTAATTATTTATTAGTACGTTGCCTTGTAGTTGCTCTTATACCGGCTTTTGAATACGTTTATTAATGGCAAGTGGTTTAACAGTACAGTACTATCGAGGTTAAGCACCAGCGTGCGTTCTTATTTTTTTGCTTTTTATATGCTATGAGCTCAGGATGAAGGAAGCGAGGTTAAGCATGACCGTGTGTTCTTACGGTGGCCGCTCTTGAAGGTAGTGGAGAATTCTAGTACGAATAAGGTAATAGTTGTTTTTCCTCTCTCAAACCTAATCTTAAACCGATTATATGCTTTGTTTATGTCTTATATCATAAGCACGAACAATTTTTTTTCCGTTCTTAATATGCAATGAGAGAAGGTCGTTGCAGTACTTATGTCTCCAAACATGGTTTAGCGAGTGAGGTTTAGTGTGGTTGCCGTGGGGATTTAAGAACGCACGGCGGTGCTTAACCTCGATACTGTCGGGCACTTAGACAGCTTTCCTTTAATTTCCGTTATTGTTGTAGATTGTGTAGCTTGTTATCTAGCCGTGCAAGTAAGCACCCTTGGTGGATAAGGGTTCGTTAGTTAATCAGTGGGGAAAACTCCTTGGAGGGACTGAGGTCGAATGTGGATTTGTTTCGGCTGAGGAGAACCGTCAATTGTTCATCATCCTTCATCACTTTTCTGAGAGCTGATCACTTCGGTTTATCGTGACCATCAGTGCTCGGCTTTCATCTTCAATTTGTCAATTTCAGTTTCTTTTGTTTTCTCTTGCTGGTGACTTCATCGGAACCGTCAACCTTCAAGATTGCCAATACCCGCGCATGAACGCCCACTGGGGAAGACCCACGACAGTGCCCGACGATTATTGAGTGTGATGACGGGGGAGATCCGAAAACCCGGAACAAGAGTTAATGAGGATTAAAGATTCCCAAGGTGCTTGTGCAAGTGGTCTTACTTTCTGTCACGGGTGCCTATATCGGTTGTAGAATGAGGTTGGAGCCCTTAGCGATGTTGTCTATAAGCATATGACTTAATAAAAGCCCGACATCAAATACACATGTGCATGCTCGAATTGAAAACCCCCAAACCCCCTTACTCCACCGCCTTCCACTCCTGCTCCAACATAAACAACTCCCGCCAGAGCACCGGATCCCCAACTCCAGCGGAATTAGCCCTCTTCCGCATGGTAGCAGCTTCCACTTCCTGTGAGTGGGTGGATGCCCCGGATAGGGAACCGATGGGGGTGCCGGGAGGGGAGGTTAAGATGAGGTGGAGGTGTATTTGCGGGAGGTGGTTGGCTTGCGGCGGCGGTGGGGGCACCCTAAAGGAGTATTATATTCAGCAGAGGAGGAGGTCATTTGTATGATACGACACAGGTCTACGAGTAAGTTAGGGGAGACGCTAGTCACCAGGTATCACTCGGTTCACGTGATGTCACCAGGCACAATGGTTGCTTGTAGCCGTGTGAGGGCTCAGCACCCTCGGCGAGGCATGACTTGACACCAAATTTCGGTAAGAATTGACCAAAACTACTGGCAAGTATTTGCCAAGCTTCGCTGAGCCCTCACTCGGTCTACCTCCGAACTCATACCATCTCAAAATGACCCCCCCGCTCACAACAAAAACACGACCAACAACCCCCACCAGGCTCGAAGACACCTCCGACTCGGAATCTGACTACCCAACTCAGCACACCTTCACTCTCACTCCGGATCTCCTGTCAATGATCCACCCAACTCACTCCTTGAAAAACTCCCTCAGCACAGAAACCCGCAGCCTAGGAAACCACCTCAGATCAATCACCACAGATTCACAATTCGTCCTCCGTGTCGCCGCCGTCTACTCTCCTCCCGTTCATACATAATGCCCGGGCGGGTGACTGGTACGTCCCATCAGAATGCGGGGGTAGTGATACGAATGCGTATTTAAGGAGTACGGACGGACACCCAGGGCAGTGGGGTTTCAATATGTGCAGGTTAAACTTGCATGTCTTGGGGAGTATATAGGGAGGCACTACGGCGCTGTCCTCATGACTCGACGAGACGGGGAAAGAGGTTCCCGGATGCGCTGAGTAGGACAGTGCCGGTCTGGATCGCGGTGGTGCTTGTTTGGTGGGGAGTTTCGCGGGCCGTATGTTTCCGAAAATATGGTTTCGGAGAGCGAGAGATTGAGCGGTTGGTGTCGGGGTTTGTGGGGAGGTTTTTTGGAAGAATTCTGATCGCTGTGTGATATAGATGGTCGTGCATACTAAATGATTTGCGAGGGATAGATTTATCAAAGTACAAATGAACAATCACGAAACCCCCCCGCCCGATATGGGTATCACTCAGAGTCCACACTCCCCGCCACCTCCCAAATTCGAAGGGTTTACCCCCGTCATTCTCTTGACAGCGTCATAAATGACCGGCAGGGAGGGTACGGAAGGAGAGCACATCCAAGGTGCCGGAGTGGGCTGCCGTACTTAGGCTGCCGTACTTACTTCACACACGCATGCCCCTGAGACCCTAGCTAATAGCAAGCAGGAATCAGGCCTAAAGCCAGCTTTACTCTGGCACCACCACACAAAGACCATGTCCGCGCTGGAACAAGACCTCCTAAAAGTAATCAAGAACCTCCCATCATCATCGAGTAACACAGTGGATAGTTCAAAAATCACTAGAATTTGTCGGGCAAACATATCCATTGCCCCAGCATTCCCTGTACCAACTCTCCCTTTAACACCTATCTTCGGCCATGTGATCTGCACATCCCTCCTTCCACTCCTCCCCACAGATGGAATTAAACCCATACTATCCCACCAACCCATCCTAAGTAACCCCCCGGCGTAGGGCTCCTGAGAAAATTCTTGCCTGAAATCACTTCCTCCCTCACCAGCCCCGCAGGGAACATACTTGTCACTTGCGACAGCGGGGAGCACTTAGCGGTTTGTGTTGCGCTGGTGCTGTTGTGTATGCATCACGACGATGAGGGGGACTTCGGGAAGTCCGGGGGGAAGGGGGCAGTTCATAAGACATATACCCGGAGGAGGCTGGCTTGTATCACCACGGCCAGGGAAGGAGTTAGTCCTGTTGGTGCGTTTTTGGGTGGGGTAGATGCCTTTTTGATAGGCGAGGGGGGGGGGCGATAGACCAAGTACGATAATGTATGATAAGTCTAATGATATTGATGGAGGTAGTTGCACGATTCGTTAGGAATGTGTTGAACGGAGGAGATGTTGGAGTTGTATTGAGTTGCGTTGTCTATGGAGGTTGCTAGCTACGG
>Ga0307509_10000080_pt1 | contig 134551 bp, 119 predicted proteins | sample 10_EM_MG_FD_202245 | JGI IMG/M metagenome (GOLD analysis project Ga0307509, IMG submission 202245) | Populus trichocarpa ectomycorrhiza microbial communities from riparian zone in the Pacific Northwest, United States - 10_EM | ecosystem: Host-associated > Plants > Roots > Unclassified... | reverse complement strand
GCCGATCCGGGATTGGAAAGCTGCGCTGACTCGCTTTACTATCCAGTTTGAAGAACGGGTGACCAACCTCTAACAACAAACCCGTTTACACAAAATTCCGGACACCCTCCCTTGCGCCTCTCGACATCACACCAGCAGCGCTGCCATTTCAAGCTTCACGACATTCCAGAAACCGCAGGGCAAACACCGTTTTTCCAACTCCCACCCCATGATGGAACCCCTCAGTGATCGGCATATTTGACAGCGGCATCGGCGGCCTTTCGGTGCTGGCGGCGATTGCGCGCGCCTTGCCGCAGGCCGACCTCGTTTATCTCGCCGATACGGCGCACCTGCCTTATGGCGACAAGGACGACGCCTTCATCCGCCGCCGCGTGCTGGCAATCGGCCGCCACCTCGTCGACCAGGGCTGCACGGTCGTCGTCGTCGCCTGCAACACGGCGACCGCCGCCGCGGTCGCGGCTTTCCGCGAAGCCTTCCCGGCGATACCGGTGGTCGGCGTCGAGCCGGGCGTCAAACCCGCTGCCGCTGCCTCGCAGAGCGGCCGCATCGCGGTGCTGGCCACCGTGTCGACGGCGCGCAGCGAGCGGCTGGCGCGTCTGATTCGGCAGCACGCGGGCAGCGTACAGGTCGATGTCGAGGCCTGCCCGGGCTGGGCGACGCGCGTCGAAGCGCTGCAGCTCGACGACCCCGAATTTGCCGCCGAGGCGCGCCGCCATCTCGTGCCGCTGCTCGACGCCGGCGCCGACCGCATCGTGCTCGGCTGCACGCACTACGCCTTCCTCGCGCCGGCGCTCGAAGCCATCGTCGCCGGCCGCGCGCAACTGGTCGATGTCGCCGATGCCGTCGCCCGCCAGTGCGTGCGCTTGGCCGGGGCGTCGGCGCTCGGCCAGGGGCGGCTCACCCTGCTCGCGACCGCGCAGCCGGAACGCCTGCAGGCGGCGCTGCCGGCGCTCGGCCTCAACTGGCTGGCGTCGAGGCTGTCGGGGCCGGCAAGGCAATCGGCAGTCTGAGCACTGCCGCGCAGCCGGCGAGCGTGCATGAAAAACGAGGACCGAAGTCCCCGTTTTTCATGCACAGACGGCGTCGCGCCATTTCTCCGTCAGGAAGCGAGAATCCACTCGATGACTTTTTTCAGATCGGCATCGCTGATCTTGTCGGGACCGCTTGCGGCCATCGGCACCGTACCCCAGTTGCCCGGACCGCCTTTACGCACGCGGTCCATCAGCTTGGCCACCGCATCCTTCTGCCCCTTGTACTTGGCGGCGACGTCCTTGTAGGCCGGCCCGACCAGCTTTTTCTCAACCGTGTGGCAGCCCATGCAGCCGCCCTTCTGTGCCGTGGTCAAATCGGCGTGAGCCGCGGGTGCCAGCAGCGAACCGGCGAGCCCCAGCAGCAAAGCAATCGTACGCAATTTCATTTCACTCCCCCTGTTGTTCATTATCGTGCGGGATATTATGCACGTTGCCTTTGCCGGCCGGAAGACCAAGCGCAAAAGCCCTTGGCAGCACGGCGGCGATAACGGTAGCATCGGCCCCCGGCCCGCAAACCGACCCACGGCTGCCCGAGGAAGATGCCATGTACCTGCCCAAACATTTCGAAGAACCGCGCATCGAGGTGATGCACGAACTGATGCGCGCGCACCCGCTGGCGACGCTCGTCACGCTCACGGCGGGCGGGCTCGACGCCAATCACATCCCGCTGCAGCTGGTCGCCGATTCGTCGCCGTTCGGCACGCTGCAGGGGCACGTCGCGCGGGCCAATCCGCTGTGGCGGGACTTCGACCGAAACGTCGAGGTGCTGGCCGTTTTCCGGGGGCCCGAGGGCTACATCTCGCCGTCGTGGTATGCGACCAAGCAGGAGACCGGCAAGGCGGTGCCGACCTGGAACTATGCGGTCGTCCACGCGCACGGCAAGCTGCGCGTGATCGACGATGCGGCCTGGCTGCGCGCGCAAATCGAAGCGCTGACGACGCACAACGAAGCCTCGCTGCCGCACCCCTGGGCGGTCTCGGATGCGCCGGCCGACTACACCGAGAAGATGATTTCGGCGCTGGTCGGCATCGAGATCGAAATCACCCGCCTCACCGGCAAATGGAAAACCAGCCAGAACCAGCCCGCCGCGAATCAGGCCGGCATCATCGCAGCGCTGCGCGCCGACGGACGCGACGATAGCGCGGCGATGGCCGACCTCGTTGCCGCACGTGCCCAGACGGCCGAGCTGTGAAATTGACCGGCGACGCCCTTCCCGCTTCGCTCGCCATCGTCGGCGGCGGCCCGGCCGGCTTGATGGCGGCCGAGGTGCTGAGCCGTGGCGGCGTACAGGTCGATGTCTACGACGCGATGCCCTCGGTCGGCCGCAAGTTCCTGATGGCCGGCAAGGGCGGCATGAACATCACCCACTCGGAGCCGGCCGCCGCCTTCCGCGCGCGCTACGGCACGCGGCAGGAAAACATCGCGCCGCTGCTCGACGCCTTCGGGCCGGAAGCCTTGCGCGACTGGATTCACGGGCTGGGTTTCGAAACCTTCGTCGGCAGCTCGGGGCGCGTTTTTCCGACCGACATGAAGGCCGCGCCACTGCTGCGCGCCTGGCTGCAAAGGCTGCGCGAGGGCGGCGTGCGCTTCCACATGCGGCATCGCTGCTGCAGCCTGGCGCGCAACGCTAACGGCAAGACAACGCTTGGCTTTTCAACGCCGGACGGCGAACGACACGTCACTGCCGACGCGGTGATCATGGCGCTCGGCGGCGGCAGTTGGGCGAAGCTCGGCTCCGACGGCCGCTGGGTCGCCATGCTCGAACAGGCAGGCGTCGCCGTCGCGCCGCTGCGTCCGGCGAACTGCGGTTTCGACGTGCGCTGGAGCGCGCATTTCCGCGAGCGCTTCGCCGGCCAGCCGATCAAGCCGGTGGTCGCTTCGTTCACCGATGCGAGTGGCACGCCGCAGCAGCGGCAAGGCGAATTCGTCGTCACCGAAAACGGCGTCGAAGGCAGCCTGATCTACGCGCTGTCGGCGCCGCTGCGTGACCTGATCGCCGAAAACGGCGCGGCAACGCTGCATCTCGACCTGCTGCCCGGCCACGAGCTGCCGCGCGTGATCGCCGAGATCGCCCATCCGCGCGGCGCGCGCTCGCTCTCGAGCCATCTGCAAAGCCGGCTCGGCATCAAAGGCGTCAAGGCCGGGCTGCTGCGCGAGTTCGTCCCGGCCGGGGATTTCGCCGACGCGCAGCGCCTCGGTGCGGCGCTCAAGGCGCTGCCGCTGCCGCTCGTGGCCCCGCGCCCGCTCGACGAGGCGATCAGCAGCGCCGGCGGCGTGCCGTTCGAAGCGCTCAACGAAGGGCTGATGATCCGCCGCCTTCCCGGCCTCTTCTGCGCCGGCGAGATGCTCGACTGGGAAGCGCCGACCGGCGGCTACCTGCTCACCGCCTGCTTCGCCAGCGGCCACGCGGCGGGCGAAGGTGCGCTGGAATGGCTGCAATCCACCCGGCACGGGTAGTACCAGCAGTTGCCTCTAGGTGCTAATCTGGCGGCCTCACGCAATCAGCTCGTCATAAAGCCCGAATGAACAAAACCGCCGCCCCCACCGCCCACGAATACGCCGCCTGGATTCTGGCGGTGCTCGCCATCTTCTTCGTCCTCAAATTCCATCTGCTGCCGGCCGTGCTGGCCGGACTGCTGGTCTATGAGCTGGTGCACGTGCTGTCGCCGCTCTTTGCCCGGCATCTATCGACCGGCCGCTCGAAGGGCGTGGCGATCGGCCTCGTCGCGCTCTGCGTGGTCGGCGCGATCACCGCGGCAATCTTCGGCATCATCGCCTTCATGAAAAGCGAGAGCGGCAGCATCGCGGCGCTGCTCGCCAAGATGGCCGAGATTCTCGAAGGCTCGCGCGCGGCAATGCCGGCGTGGCTGGCCGACTACCTGCCGAGCAGCGCCGAGAGCATTCGCGCCGACATGAGCAACTGGCTGCGCGAACACGCCGCCGAACTGCAGGTGATCGGCAAGGAAACCGGCCACACGCTGGCCCATGTGCTGATCGGCATGGTCGTCGGCGGCATGGTCTCGCTGCGCGAAGCCTGCACCACGCCGAGCGACGGGCCGCTGGCCAACGCCCTGGCCGAGCGCGTCTTCCGCATGGGCGAAGCCTTCCGCCGCGTCGTCTTCGCGCAGGTCCGCATCTCGGCGCTCAACACGCTGTTCACGGCGATCTACCTGGCCGTCGCGCTACCGCTTTTTGGCGTCAGCCTGCCGCTGACCAAGACGCTGATCGTCGTGACCTTCGTCGCCGGGCTGCTGCCGGTGATCGGCAACCTGATCTCAAACACCGTGATCTTCATCGTCAGCCTCGCCCACTCGCCGGCCGTGGCGGGCTCGTCGCTGGTCTTCCTGATCGTCATCCACAAGCTCGAATATTTCCTCAACGCGCGCATCGTCGGCGCCCGCATTCACGCCAGGGCCTGGGAGCTGCTCACCGCGATGCTCGTCATGGAAAGCGCCTTCGGCCTGGCCGGCTTGGTCGCCGCGCCGATCTGCTATGCCTGGCTGAAGGACGAGCTGTCCAGCCGCGAGCTGATCTGATGCACATCTGGGTCGATGCCGACGCCTGCCCCAAGGTGATCAAGGACATCCTCTTCCGCGCCGCGACGCGCACCAAGACGCCGCTGACGCTGGTCGCCAATCAGACGCTGCACGTGCCGCCCTCGCCCTTCATCCGCAGCGTGCAGGTGGCGGCGGGTTTCGACGTGGCCGACAACGAGATCGTCAAACGCGTGACGGCCGGCGACCTGGTGATCAGCAGCGACCTGCCGCTCGCCGCCGAGGTGATCGAGAAAGGCGGCCATGTTCTGAGCCATCGCGGCGAATGGTATTCGGCGGCCAACATCCGGCCGCTGCTCAACATGCGCGACTTCATGGACAACCTGCGCGCCAGCGGCGTGCAGACCGGCGGCCCGCCGCCGATGAGCCAGAGCGAAAGCAAGGTGTTTGCCGGGCATCTCGACCGTTTTCTGGCGAGCCGTTCCTAGCCGTTTTCGGCACTTGATCGGCACTTGAATTCGCCGCCGCTTTCGTCTTGACTGGATGATCGCCAGAACGGCGACGGAGGAGCGCAATCGGCCGCTGAACCGGCGCCCCCACAACATTCGAAGGAGATTGCCATGAGTACCGTTCAAGCCATTCCGCCCGGCATGACCGCGATCACGCCGCACCTCGTGTGCCGGGGCGCCGCAGACGCGATTGCCTATTACGTCAAGGCTTTCGGCGCCGTCGAACAGGGCCGGATGCCCGGCCCCGACGGCAAGCTGATGCACGCGATGATCCGCATCGGCGATGCATCGCTGATGCTGGTCGACGAATATCCCGAGCAGGGCTGCGTCAGCCCGCAAGCCCTGAAAGGCTCGCCGGTCACCATCCACCTTTACGTCGCCGACGTGGACGCCACGGTGGCGCGCGCCGTCGAGGCCGGCGGGCGCATCACCATGCCGGTCGCCGACATGTTCTGGGGCGACCGCTACGGCCGGCTGGAAGACCCCTTCGGGCACCAGTGGTCGGTCGCCACCCACGTGCGCGACCTCAGCCCGGAAGCAATCAGCGCGGCGATGAGCAAGGCCTGCGCCGACGCCAAGGCGTAAGGAGCAGAGCCATCGCATTCACTATTCACCAGGATCGCCGCCGGCCCTTCCGGCCGGCAGAAAGCTGACCATGCTCGAACCATTGCAGATCGTTCAAACCGAAGCCCGGCCCGCCGCCGTCATCCGGATCACCATTCCGCGTGCGAAAATCCAGGCGGTCATGGAACCGGCCATCGCCGAGTTGATCGGCGGCCTGGCGGCGCAGGGCGTCGCCCCGGCCGGCCCGCTGTACACCTATCACATGAAGACGGACGCCGACACCTTCGATTTCGAGCTCGGCGTCCCGGTCAACGACCCGGTCGCCGCCGCCGGCCGCATCGAGGCGAGCCAATTGCCCGCCGCCAGGGTCGCCCGCACGGTCTATCGCGGTCCCTACGAGGGCCTCTACGAAGCCTGGAAAGCGTTCGGCGCCCTGGTCGCCGCCGAGGGCCACAAGCCGGCAAGCGGCCCCTGGGAGTGCTATGTCGCGGGGCCGGAGTCGAGCCCCGACCCGGCCAACTGGCGCACGGAACTCAACCTACCGCTGGCTCCCTGACGCGCGGCCCCGCCGATCACGGAAGCCCGCCCCGGCTTCAATTCAAGGTCAGCGATTGCCGTTTGGGCTCGAGTTCTCCGACCTCCCCGACCTCTCCGACCGCGCGGGGGGCGGCAAGCGCAGCCCGCTGTTGTAGCGGATTCTGACCAAGACTGCCTTCGAAGCCGCGAATCTCGAACAGCGCCTCGTCCAGGCTCATCTCGCTGGCTGCCAGCAGCTTGCCGACCAGATGCTCGGTCAGCGGCTTGAGGCGCGCCAGCACGGCCTTGGTTTCACCGTACAGGCGCTCGCTCTGCGCTTCCATGATGCCGCGCGTTTCCTCGTCCAACTGGTGACCGCGGCCCTCGCCGTCCGGGTTGAGCGCACCGAAGTTCAGGCGCATCTTGCGGAACATGCCCATCTCGGCGACGGCGTGGTGCAGCAGTTGCGTGACGCGGGTGATATCGTTGTGCGCCCCGTTGGTCGTGCCCTCCTCGCCGAAGAACAGTTCCTCGTTGGCCATGCCGCCGAGCAGCACGCGCACGTCGTGTTCGATGTCGCCCTTGGTTTTCAGCAGGTTGGCGCCCTGCTTGAGGAAAACGAAACCGAGGGCGTTGCTGCGCGGGTTGGCCTTGAGCGAAATCTTGATCGTCTTCATATTGTCGAGGATCTGCGCCCAGTTGTCCTTGGTCAGCTGGCGCTCGTGCTCGAGATCCACCAGGAAGTGCCCCCATTCGTGCACGGCGATGATCCGGCGGTCGCGCTCGCGCTCCTCGGTGGTATTGGTGTTGACGTTGCCGACCAGCACGCGCTCGGCGGCCGTCATCAGGGTCGCGGCGCCGATCATATCGCCCGCCTGCACGGCCGTGATGCCGGCCTGGTTGACGATGGTTTCGATGTCGGCCGGGCTGCGGCCCGCGGTCACGTCCACCAGGTGGCGCAGATCGAGACCGGGCAGCACCTTGCCGGCGCGCTGGCCGAGGTAGTGGCCGATGATCGCCAGCCGCTCCTCGCCGTTCGGCATGCGGAAATCCACCTTCATCTGGAAGCGGCGCAGCATGGCCTCGTCCATCTCCATGCTGGCGCTGTTGAAGTTGCTGGCGACGATCCAGATGATCTCGGCGTCGTTCCGGGTGCGCACGCCATCGAGCACGGAGAGCAGCGTGTTTGCGGTGTCGTCGTCGAATTTGCGGCGACCGCCGCGCTTCATGAAGAGGTCCTGCGCTTCGTCGAGAAAAACGATGCAGCGCTTGCGCCGCTTGGCCATGGCCATGATGCGGCTGAGCGTATTCGAGCCGCCGGCGACAAAGCCGGTTTCCAGGTTGGCCGCCGAGTGGAACAGGATGGGCAAGCCCAGTTCCTTGGCGAGGTAACTCGCCAGCTTGGTCTTGCCGGTGCCGGCCGGGCCGCTGAACATCACGTTGAAGGGCTTGCTGATGCCGTACTCGGCGTACGCCGCGCGGCGCTGAAACTGGTCCTTGATCTGCGCCACCTCGGCCTTGATGTCGTCCATGCCGACCAGCTCGTCGATCGAGCCCTTGATCTGCCCCGGCTCGATGAACTTGAGCGACTTGAACTGTCCCTTGAGCTGGAGGTAGAGAAAGGCCAGCAGGCCGAGCATCAGCGCGACCGACAGCAGGCCGCTGACGGCGGCCTTCCAGCCATCCTTCTCGGACTGCGGGCGGGCGCCGGCAAAGCGCTGGTCCAGACGCTCGAGCAGTTCGCGGCTGCCGGCACCCAGTTCGCTGCGCGGAATGAAGGCGAGCTTGCCGCCCCACGGTGCGGTGACGGCCTTGTCGGTGAAAATCTTCGTTTCCATGTCGCTCGGGTAATACGCGTACTGCCGTCCCTGCGATTCGATCAGGATGATGCGCTCCGATATGTTCCACATCAGCGGCTCGTAGATCACCGTGACGCGATCGACCGGATTCGCCGCCAGGAAACTCAGCAGCGAGCCGGTGCCGAACACCACGGGCAGCGTGTCGTTGAAGGTCCACACCCCATCGCCCGCCTGCCCGGCAACGGACATGCTTCTGACCTGCTCGGCGACGGCGGCCTGCTTCTGGCTGAGCCGGTACGAATAGATGGCGGTGGCCGGGATCAGGACGGCCACGAACAGCACCGTCAGCTTGACCGCCCCGCGCTGGATTACAAACCAGTCCTGCAGCCGGCCGGCGGCCTTCTTGATGGTAAGCCACGGGCCGCTTGAAGCCGGCGCTGCATCGCTGGGTTTAGACATATCCGACATGGCAGTTTTCCTGGTGGGCGCGACGCCGTGTTCCGGTTCCGGAACGCATGCCTCCCGATCGCGCCGTGCTGAAGGCTCTTATTAGCAGGCGCCGGTGGAAGAGCCTTAAAAACCACCGGCGGTTCGAGTTCGCTATCGATTGATCGAATCTGCCCTCAGTCGGCCGTGCCGTCCAGCGCGCTGCGTACCTTGTGGGCAAGCTCCTCGATTCGGTAGGGCTTGCTGATCAGGCGGACCTCCGTCGACAGCGCATCGATTTGCTGGATGGCGTTGCCGGTGTAACCTGAGGTGTACAGCACCTTGATATTACGCCCCTGGCCGAGCGCTTCGGCCGCAATTTGCGGCCCGTTCACGCCGCCCGGCAGGACCACGTCGGTAAACAGCAGATCGATCGCCGGCTCCTGCCCGAGCAGCGTCAGCGCGGCCTTGCCGTCGCCCGCCTGCAGGACGCGATAGCCCAGTCCGCCGAGCAGGCGGCAGACCAGCGCGCGCACATCGGCCTCGTCCTCGACGACGAGAATCGTTTCGCAGCCGGTCGGTTGCGGCGGCATGGCCACCGGCGCCAGCGCCGCCGGCTCGATCAACTCGTCGCTGACCGGCAGGTAGAGCTTGATCGTGGTGCCGTGCCCGAGCTCGCTGTAGATCTTGAGGTGCCCGCCGGACTGTTTGACGAAGCCATAGACCATGGCGAGGCCCAGCCCGCTGCCTTTGCCGGTGTCCTTGGTGGTGAAGAAGGGCTCGAAGGCGCGCCGCCGGACTTCCGGCGTCATGCCGCTGCCGGTGTCGGAGACGGCGAGCATCACGTAGGGACCGGGCCGGACGTCGGCCTCGAGCGTCGCGTAATGCTCGTCGAGATAGGCGGAGGCCGTCTCGATGGTTAGCTTTCCGCCTTGCGACATGGCGTCGCGCGCGTTGACGGCGAGATTGAGCAGCGCCGTTTCGAGCTGCGCCGGATCGGCCATCGCCGCCTGCAGGCCGGCGCTCGAGGCGACGACGACCTGGATCTGCTCGCCGAGCGTGCGGCGCAGCATGTCGGCCATGCCGGCGATCAGGTCGTTGACCGCGATCGTCGTCGGGGCAAGATGCTGGCGGCGCGAGAAGGTGAGCAGCGAGCGGTTGAGGTCGGCGCCGCGCCGTGCGGCCTTGGTCGCCGCCTGGATCAGTTCGAGCGCGGCGGGCTGGTCGCTCAGGTCGCAGGCGAGCAGTTGCAGATTGCCGAGGACGACGGTCAGCAGATTATTGAAATCGTGGGCGACGCCGCCGGTCAGCTGGCCGACGGCTTCCATTTTTTGCGCCTGATGCAGGGCCTGTTCGGCCTGGCGCTGGTCGGTGACGTCGGTGAGCATGGCCATCAGCCCATCGACGTCGCCCTGCGGCCCGAAGTGCGGCGAATAGCGCACCGCCCAGCGCCGGATTGCGCCGCTGGCGGTTTTCTGCTCGCGCTCGTAGCGCACCGGCCGGCCGGAAAACGCCAGTTCGATCTTGTCCCGGATCTCGGCATAGACCACCTCGCCGAAGACTTCGCGCACGTGGTGACCATCGATCGCCTGCGTCGGCAGGCCGAGCCAGTCGGCAAAAGTCTGGTTGTGGTACAGATAGATCTGATTGGCGTCCAGGTAGGCCATGCCGGCCGGCATGTTGTCGGTGATCAGGCGTAGCTTGGTTTCGCTGGCCCGCAGCTCCTTGCCCGCCTGGCGCCGATCGGCGACTTCGGTACGCAGGGCCTGGTTGGTCTCATTGAGCTCGGCGGTGCGTTGGTTCACCCGCCGCTCGAGCTGGTCGCGCGCGCTGCGCAGCGCCTGCTGCGCGAGGTGACGCTCGGAAATGTCACGGATCGCCGCCGAGACCAGCAATCCGGCCCCGGTCTGCATGGGGCTCAGGCTGATCTCGACGGGCAGCTCGCTGCCATCCTTGCGGCGGGCGGTGAGGTCGACACCGCTGCCCATCGGGCGCACGCCCGGCGTTGCCAGATAGCCGTTGCGATGCCCCCGGTGGCGCTCGTGCAGGCGCTCGGGCAGCAGAATCTCGATCGCCTGGCCGAGCAGTTCGCTGCGTTCATAGCCGAACAGCACCTCGGTCTGCCGATTGACCAGCACGATGCTGCCGCTCTGGTCCACCACCACCACCGCGTCCGGCGCCGATTCGACCAGCCCCCGGAACTGCTGCTCGGACGCGCGGACCTGCGCGAGTTCTTCGCGCAACTGATCGATGATGTCGCTCTCGCGGAGCGCAACGACGCTGTTCATGTTTGCCCCAGATCCCGTTCAAAGGCGTCCACCACGTTCTGGAACATGGCGCGGTTGTGCTCGTTCATCTCGCACAGCAGGCGGTGGGCTTCGAGCACGGTCTGCGCCAGCTCGGTCTCCGACGGATTGCCGGCCGGCAGCGCCTGCCCGCGCGCCGGATCGGGGAAATGCTCGGGAAGCTGTGCGCAGAGGACGAAGGCCTCGTCGAGACAGATGTTGCTTAGCAGCTCGTTGATGTCGGGCTGCGTCGAGAAGAGCAGCGGCTTGACGCCGTCGCGGCGGCGCACGAAATTGGCGATCTTGGCCAACAGCCCGAGGCCCGTGCTGTCGATCGATTCGACGCCGGTCAGGTCGACGAGGATCTTCGCGAACCCGCCGCGCGCGAACAGATCGTCGAGGAATCGATCCAGGGCGTTGCCGAGGGTATAGCTGATCGCCCCCTGAAAACGCAGCACGCAGGTTCCGTCCTGCTCCGCGAAATAAACTTTCCCGTCGGATAGATTTCCGTCAGCCATCAGTGAGCCACCCTTCTTAGTGAAAGTACGCTGATATCGTCGGGCGGCGCGTTGCCCTGATCCAGCTTGAGCGAATGGGCCAGCGAGACGGCGTCGAAGTCGATGCCGCGCGCCAGCGTGTGCAGATAGTCCTGCTTGGCCGAGAGGCCGGCCTGCGGCAAGGTTTCCAGGATGCCGTCGGAAAACAGCGAGATGCCGAAGACGGCGGGGATTGCCAGCGTCTGCGTGCGGTACTCGGCATCCTCGAAGAGGCCGACCGGCGGGCTTTTGCCGCCGATCGAGCGGGTCTGCTCGCCGTCGTACAGGATCGGGAAGGGAAACTGGCCGCCGTTGGCGAAGTCGAGCCGAGCCGCCGAGGGGTTCAGCACGCCGTAGAACATGGTCAGGTACTTGCCGTGGCGGCCGGCCAGGATGTCGCGGTTGAGGCCGGCGAGCACCGCCGCCGGATCGAGGATGGTTGGGTCCCCGTGCTGGCGGTTGCGCTCGACGTAGCGCCCCATATAGCTTTTGAGCAGGACGGTGATGAAGGCCGAGGAGACGCCGTGCCCGGAAACATCGGCCATGTAGAAGCCGAAGTGCTCTTCGTCGATGTCGAAGTAATCCACGAAATCGCCGCTCAGGATGGCCGAGGTCTGCAGGTGGCGGCTGCATTCGTAGCTGCCGTCGCCATTGTGGCCGCCGAACATCACATGCTCGTCGGGCAGCAGGCGGAACTGGATGTTGCGCCCGGCCGTTTCGTCTTCCTGCAATTTGCGCAGGCTGCGTTCGAGCTGGGCATTGACCCGTTCGAGATGCTCGCGGTAGCTGCGGTTTTCCGCGCGCAGACGGGCACGTTCGAGGGCATTGCGCACGGCGTGGTCGAGGACGGCCAGATCCTCGATCGGTTTGGTCACGTAATCCCAGGCGCCGAGCTTGAGAGCCTGGATCGCATCGGCCAGTCCGCCCATGCCCGAAACGACGATGACCGGTATTTCCGGAAACTCGCGCGTAAGGACCGCCAGCACCTCAAGGCCATCCATGCCCGGCATCCGCAAATCGCACAGGACGAGGGCAGGTTCGCTACCGCGACAGGCGTCGATACCACTTTGCCCGTCCGCTGCGCTGACGATCGCGTAACCGAGACGCTTCAGGTAGATCGCCATCAGCTCCCGGACCGCTGCTTCATCGTCGATGATCAGGATTTTTATCACCACGCCCCCCGCCCCTTGAGTGCACTGCGTGCGAATTTCACGTTTGACCGGGGGCGGTGACAAAAGTTGCGTCGACGCGGATCAGCCGTTTCAGCGATCCGGAACGATTGAACGAAGGCTTTTCGGTATACTTCGCCCCTTGCGTTTTTTGCAGCCGAAAGATTCCCGATGAGCGCCACCCCCACCGCTACCCCCTTCCCGCCCGAAATCCTGCGCGACGTCGCCAAGCGGCGTACCTTCGCAATCATTTCCCACCCCGACGCGGGCAAGACGACGCTGACCGAGAAGCTGCTGCTGTTCGGCGGCGCCATCCAGCTCGCCGGCACGGTAAAGGGCCGCAAGAGCGCACGCCATGCGACCTCGGACTGGATGGAGGTCGAGAAGCAGCGCGGCATCTCGGTGACCAGCTCGGTGATGCAGTTCGAGTACATGGACCATACCGTCAACCTGCTCGACACGCCGGGCCACGAGGACTTCTCGGAAGACACCTACCGCGTGCTGACCGCCGTCGACGCCGCCGTGATGGTGATCGACGCTGCAAAAGGGGTAGAGGCGCAGACGATCAAGCTGCTCAACGTCTGCCGCATGCGCAACACGCCAATCATCACCTTCGTGAACAAGTTCGACCGCGAAGTGCGCGAGCCTTTCGAGCTGCTCGAGGAAATCGAGTCGGTGCTCGGCATCGAGTGCGCGCCGATCACCTGGCCGATCGGCATGGGCAAGACCTTCCGCGGCGTCTATCACCTGCTGACCAACTCGCTGCTGCGCTTCGCGCCCGGCGAAGAACGGCGCGGCGAATCGGAAAAGCTCGACGGCATCGACAACCCGGTGCTCGATGCACAGTTCCCGCAGGAAGTCGGCAAGCTGCGCGAGGACGTCGAGCTGATCCAGAGCGCCAGCAGCCCGTTCAATGAAGTCGATTTTCTCGCCGGCCTGCAGTCGCCGGTCTTCTTCGGCTCGGGTATCAACAACTTCGGCGTGCAAGAAATCCTGCAAGCGCTGCTCGACTGGGCGCCGCCGCCGCAGGAGCGCGACGCCGGCATCCGCACCGTGCAGCCGGCCGAAGCGCCGTTCACCGGCTTCGTGTTCAAGATCCAGGCCAACATGGACCCCAAGCACCGCGACCGCATCGCCTTCTTCCGCGTCTGCTCGGGCCGCTACAGCTCGGGAATGAAAGTGCGCCACGTGCGCATGAACCGCGAGATGAAGCTGGCCAACGCGCTGACCTTCATGGCCAACGAGCGCGTGCTGATGGAGGACGCGGTGGCCGGCGACATCATCGGCATCCACAACCACGGCCAGCTGCACATCGGCGACACGCTGACCGAAGGCGAAACGCTGGCCTTCAAGGGCATCCCCTACTTCTCGCCGGAACTCTTCCGCGCCGCGCGCCTGCGCGACCCGCTAAAAAGCAAGCAACTGCAGAAGGGCCTGCAGGAACTCGGCGAGGAAGGCGCGATTCAGGTTTTCGAGAACCTGGCGAGCGGCGCGATGCTGCTCGGCGCCGTCGGCACGCTGCAGTTCGAAGTCGTCGCCCAGCGCCTGCAGACCGAATACAAGGTCGACGCGATCTTCGAGAGCGCCGACATCTACACCGCGCGCTGGCTGACCTTCCCCGACGAGCTGACGCGTAAGAACTTCGAGCGCGAGCAGCAGCACCGCATGGCGAAAGACGTCGACGGCAACCTCGTGTATCTCGCCAGCACGCGCTACAACCTCGATGTGACCAGCGAGAAGTGGAGCAAGGTCGGCTTCCACGCCTCGCGCGAGCACGGGCAGGTGATGGGCTGAACGCTGGCCGAAGATGACGCCGGAGCTTGATGCCGCCTACCTGATCGAGCTATGCAGCGGCGAGCAGCGCCGCTGGCGCTACCTCGGCCCGGATGCGCGCGGCGCCGTGTGGTGGCGCGATCTCGAAACGCAAATGGAATTTTCCGAAGACAGCGTCATGTACGCGTGGTCGATCGTCGAACGACTGGCCTAGCCCCCCCGCCGCTCGCCGATTCCCGCGCAGCCCCCCTGAACCGACCGCGGCGCGAGCATTCGCGCCGGCCGAGCCCCTTGCCCCCTTCTCGGCGCCCACCTGCCCGTCATTTCACCATTGTTGATCGAACCCGCTTCGCGTATTGTTCGCTCGGGGAATTCTTAACGCCAATTAACGACCGACGATCTGAACGGGCGGCGTTCCAGGGAGGGGAAATGCACCAAAAGAATGCGCACGCAGTTGTGCGGCGCAAGAACGCGCGCGGGCCGAAGGGCCTGCCCATGCCGCTCGGTTCTGCCTTATCGCTCGGTTTTGCCTTGTCGCTGGCGGTCTGCGGTGCGCAGGCCGAGGAATTGGCGCTCGCCGACATGAGCAGCTTCAATCTCGAAGACCTGATGAAGATCGAGGTCAGTTCGGCCGCGCGCAAGCAGCAGAAGATGGCCGATACCGCGGCGGCGGCCTACGTGATCAGCCAGGAAGACATCCGGCGTTCCGGCGCGACCAGCATCCCCGAAGCCCTGCGCCTGGCGCCCGGTCTCGAGGTGGCGCGCATCGGGTCGAGCGGCTGGGCGATCAGCGCACGCGGCTTCAACGGCCGCTATGCCAACAAGCTGCTCGTGCTGATGGACGGGCGGACAATTTACACCCCGATGTTTTCCGGCGTGTTCTGGGATGTGCAGGACACCTTCATGGAAGACATCGAGCGTATCGAGGTCATCCGCGGACCGGGCGCGGCGATGTGGGGCGCCAATGCGGTCAATGGCGTGATCAACATCATCACCAAATCGGCCCGGGACACCCAAGGAAATCTGGCCGTCGCCGGCGCCGGCAGCGAGGAGCGCGGCTTCGCCGGTTTCCGCCACGGCGGCCAGGCCGGCGAGGACACGCACTACCGCGTCTACGGCAAGGGCTTTGATCGCAACGCGGCGATGAATAGCACCGGGCAGCGCCTGAACGACGACTGGCGCTCCGCCCAGGCCGGCTTCCGGATGGACCGGAAACTGTCGGGCGGCGACAAGCTGACCGTCCAGGGCGACGCCTACAAGCTGACGGTCGGCGAGACGGTGCACGCCAATACGGTCCTGACGCCGCCCTACACCAACGTCTTCGCCGCCGACGACAAGGCCAACGGGCTGAATCTGCTGGTGCGCTGGGAGCACCGCCTGGCCGACCAGTCCGAATTGACCGTGCAGGCGTATTACGACCGGGCACAGTTTTCCGCGCCCAAGCTGAGCGACACGCAGAACACCTTCGACCTCGATTTCCAGCACCGTCTTTCCCCCAGCCTGCTGCACGACATCATGTGGGGGGCGAACATCCGGCACATCGACAGCAACGCGGGGAACACCGCCGATATCGCCTTCACCCCGGCATCGCATGCCTATACCAATGTCAGCGCCTTCATCCAGGACGACATCGCGCTGGTGCCGGAGCGCCTGCGCCTGACGCTGGGCACCAAGATCGAACGTCCCCATTTCGGCGGCACCGAACTGCAGCCCAACGCCCGCCTGTTGTGGACGCCGGACGGCGCCAATTCGCTGTGGGCCGCAGTTTCCCGCGCGTCACGCACGCCGTCGCGCGGCGAGAGCGAAGCCCGCATCGCGCTCAACGTCATTCCGCCGTTCACACCGGCCAACCCGCTGCCTTTTCCGATGCAGCTGACGACGGCGCCCAATCCGGAGCAGTCGGCCGAGAAGCTGACCGCCTACGAAATCGGCTACCGCACGCTGCTCAGCCCCCGCCTGTCGCTCGACATCGCGGCCTTCACCAACCATTACCGCAATCTCTCGCAATGGAGCGTCGGGGCGCCCGTGCTCAACTTCGCGCCGGTGCCTTCGCTGAACGTGCCTTTTGCCTACGGCAACGCCACCAGCACTGTCACCACACGGGGCGTCGAAGTCGTCGCCGATTGGCGCGCACTGGAGTGGATGCGCCTGGAAGGCAGCTACACCCATCTGCTGGTGAGCACGCCGCCGCCCGACAGCGCCAATACCGTCAATTTCGGCGATCCCGGAAGCAGCCCAAGCAACCAGTTCGCCTTGCGCTGCCTGATGGATCTGAACGCCAGGACCCAGCTCGATCTCTGGCTACGCCATGTCGACCGCTTGAACACCCAGGGCCAGGCCATTCCCGCCTATAGCGCACTCGATATCCGTTTTGGTTACGCGCTGAGCAAGGGGCTCGACCTGTCGCTGGTCGGCCAGAATCTGCTCGACAAACGACACGCCGAGTTTTCGGAATCGAGCAGTCTGCCGTTCAACTACCTGCCGCGCGGCATCTACGGCAAGGCAACCTGGAAGTTCTGAGCATGAAAAATCTCGTCCGCTGGATTCCGCTGGCCCTGCTCTGTCTGCTCGTCGCCGAGCGCTTCCTCTACGGCGGCGCCTGGCTGACGCTGGTCGCGCTGCTGCTCTTCGGGCTGTACAGCGCGTTTGCGCCGCGCGACGGTTTGATCGGCCTGGTCACGCTGCCCCGCGACGACGGTTTCCTAAGCACTGAGAGCGTCCAGTGGTGGTACTGGACCGGGCACCTGGAGACCGAAGATGGGCGCCGCTTCGGCTTCGAAGTCGTGTTTTTTGCTTTCCGCAACTACGGCTTCTTCTGGGACCAACTGGCGCAAGGCGCGATCACCGACGTGGCCGGCAACAAATTCCACTTCTCCGAATATCTCCATTTCGGCATCCCTCGCCGTCCGGAGAACCGTTTCGACTTGAGCGCCGGACCGCAAGGGCTGTTGCGCGCCAGCGGCGGCGGTGGCAAGGACCATCTGCACAGCGAGATCGACGGCTTCGTCCTCGATCTCGATCTCGTGGAAACCAAGGCGCCGGTCATGCACTACGGCGGCGGACCGCACCCCTATTATTTTGGCGGCTATACCTACTACTACTCGCGGGTGAACATGGCCACCTCGGGGACGCTGACCTTCGGCGGCGAGACCTACAAGGTCAAGGGATCGAGCTGGTTCGACCGCCAGTACGGCGATCTGCTGCAGGCGATCACGCAGGGCTGGCAGTGGTTTGCCATCGAACTCGACGACAACCGGCAGATCATGCTCTACGATCTGCGCGGCGAGGGGGCCGCGGTCGAGCAGGCGGGCTCCGTGACCGATGCCAACGGGCATACGCGGGATCTTTGCGGTGATGACTTTACGGTCGTCCAGCTCGGGCAATGGCGCAGCCCCAACACCGGCAGCACCTACCCGATGGGCTGGCGGGTGACGGTGGCCGGTATGGAACTCGTCATCGAACCGCTGGTGGTCGATCAGGAACTCTGCGCCAAACACGATCTGTGGATCGGACCCGAATACTGGGAAGGCGCCTGCAGCGTCAGCGGCGGCGCCACCGGCAAAGCCTACGTCGAGCTGAACGGCTACAGCCGCGGCCCCGAAGGAACGCTCAGTCTGTAGAGTCCCGCCCCAGCCATGTCCCCGCCCCCCCACCTGCCGCCGATCCGGAGTTTCCTCGCCAGAGCGCTCCGCTTCGGCGTGCTGGCCTGCATCGGGGTTTGTCCGCTGCAGGTCAGCCATGCCCTGGCACAGACGACGCGAGCCGGCGCATTGGCTGCACCGACGTCGGATACGGCGGTGCAGGCATTGTTTCTCTACAACTTCGCCAAGTTCGTGGAGTGGCCCGACAAGGTCTTCGCCAGCCAGCAGTCGCCGATCACGCTGTGCATCTATGGTGAGAAACCCAGTGAAATCCGGCAGGCCGTCGCCGTGATCGAAGGCAAGACGGCGCAGGGACGCGAGGTCAAGGCGCGGCGTACCGTCACCCTGGCCGAGTTGAGCGACTGCCAGATCGTCTTCGTGCCGAGCGCCGAAAAAAGGTGGCTCTCGGAAGTGCTGCGCGTCGCGCACGCCGCCAGCGCCCTGACGGTCAGCGACATGGACGACTTCATCGATACCGGCGGCGGCATCGGTCTGCTGATCGTCGATCAGCAGACCCGTTTCGAGTTCAACCTCGACGCGACGCAGGCCGCACATCTGAAAGTCAGCGCCCAGCTGCTCAAGCTGGCGCGCACCGTCAAAGGACAAGGAGCCCGGAACTGATGTCACGCCTTGACCGACTATCGATTGCCCACAAGCTGACGCTGGCCATCACGCTGAGCAGCGCGGTGAGCCTGCTCTGCGCATTCCTGGCTTTCGTCGGCTACGAAATCTGGAGCCAGCGCGCAGCGACCGTGCAGCAGCTTTCCTCGCTGGCCGAAACGACCGCCTACAACAGCGCCTCCGCCGTGCTCTTCAACGACCGCAAGTCGGCGCAGGCGACCCTCGCGGCCCTGAAGGGCAACCGGCAGGTGATTTCGGCGCTGATCGTCGACAAGAACCGGCAGCGCTTTGCCGACTACGCGACGGCGCAGGGCGGCGCCGGCGGCACGGTGGACGATGCGGCCCACGGCTTCTGGAGCGACGAAGTCAGCATCAGGCACGGCGTCGTCCTCGACGGCGCGGAACTCGGCGAGCTGCAGATCAAGGCCGATCTGGGCGACATGTGGCGCAATCTGGCGTGGGGCGCGTTTACCGCCCTCTCCATCCTGCTGCTCGCCCTGCTGGTCGCCTTTTTTCTCGGGCGCCGCCTGCAGCGCATCGTTTCGGACCCGATTCTCAGCCTCGCGCAAACGGCGCTGCAGGTCTCGCGCGAGAAGAACTATTCGCTGCGGGCGAGCAAGCGCAGCGACGATGAAATCGGCGCGCTGGTCGAAAGCTTCAATGAAATGCTGGCCCAGATCCAGCTGCGCGACGGGCGCCTGGCGGCGCACACCGAGGAACTGGAACAAACGGTGGCCGAACGCACCGCCAACATGGCGCGCCTGCGCGACGAGGCGGTTTCCGCCAACCAGGCGAAGAGCGACTTCCTGGCCAACATGAGCCACGAGATCCGCACGCCGATGAATGCGGTGATCGGCATGGGCACGCTGCTCGCGCGCACCGAACTGGGGGCGCAGCAGCGGGGCTATCTCGACAACATACGCGTCGCCGCCGGCAACCTGCTCGGCATCATCAACGACATCCTCGACTTCTCGAAAATCGAGGCCAACAAGCTGGAAATCGAACACACCGCCTTCGACCTCGACGCGGTCCTCTCCAATCTCGCGAAGCTGTTCGCCGTCAAGGCCGACGAAAAGCAGATCGAGTTCATCCTCGACTGCCCGCACGCCGTCCCGCGCGTTCTCGTCGGCGACGCGCTGCGTCTCGGGCAGGTGCTGACCAACCTCGCCGGCAATGCCTTGAAGTTCACCGAAAAAGGCGAGGTGGTGATTGCCGTACGGCTGCTCGCCGGCGATCCGGAACACGTCGATTTGCGTTTCTCGGTGCGCGACACGGGCATCGGCCTCACCCCGGAACAACTCGCCAAGCTATTTCAGCCCTTCTCCCAGGCCGACGCCTCCACCACCCGGAAATTCGGCGGCACCGGCCTCGGGCTGGCGATCAGCAAACGCCTGATCGAGATGATGCAAGGTGAAATCGGCGTCAGCAGCGAAGCCGGGCGAGGCAGCGAATTTTTCTTCAGCGCCCGCTTCGGCAGAGGCTCGGACCTCGATATCTGCCGCTTCAGCGAACGTTTCGGCGAGTGTTCGCAAGCGGCGGAATGCCATGTTCATACGCAGAAGAGCCGGCTCGCGCAGCGTCGCGTTCTCGTCGTCGACGACAGCATGACGGCGCGCGACATTCTTGCCGGCATGCTCGCCGGCTTCGACCTGCAGGTGCATTCGGTGGCCTCGGCGGCCGAAGCCATCGCCGAACTCGAACGCGTCGCGCATCTACCGGCCGAGCACTACGATCTGGTGCTGATGGACTGGCAAATGCCCGAAATGGACGGCGTCGAGGCGGTGCGCCGGATTCGCGCCAATCCGCAGCTGCCCAAGGTACCGACCCTGATCATGGTCACCGCCTTCGCCCAGGACGAGCTGCTGCAGCACATCGACCGGCGGGAGCTCGACGGGCTGCTGCTCAAGCCCTTGAGCCCTTCCGTCCTGTGCGACACGTTGATGGAGGCGCTCTGCCTCGACGCCGGGGCCGGCGCGATGCAACCGCTCGCCGTCGCGAACCCCGACACGATTCAACTGCGCGGCAAGGTGCTGCTGGTGGACGACAATCCGATCAACCAGATCGTCGCCCGGGAAATGCTGAAGCTGGCCGGGCTCGAGGTCATTGTCGCCGGCGACGGGCGCCAGGCGGTGGAACTGGTCGAGGCGGGATCGTTCGACGTGGTCCTGATGGATCTCCAGATGCCGGTGATGGATGGCTACGAGGCGACCCGGATCATCCGCCAGCAAGCCGCGTTCCGGAAGCTGCCGATCGTCGCCATGACGGCGCACGTGATGGCCAGCGTGCGCGATCGCTGCCTGGCGGCGGGGATGAACGCGCATATCGCCAAGCCGATCGATCTGGCCAATCTCTACGGCACCCTGATGCAATGGCTGCCGCTCGCGGAAAAACCGCCGGTAGCGGCGATCGCCGCCGATGCGGAATCCGCCGTGGCGCTTCCCGAGGCAACCGCCGACATCGACACGCGGGCCGCCCTCGAACGGCTGAGTCAAAACCGGGCGCTCTATCGCAATCTCCTGCTCGAGTTCGAGCAGGAGCATCGTGAGAAGGCCGAACAGATCGAACTCGCCCTGCGCGACGGCCGCGTCGACAAGTCCGGAAGAATCCTGCACGCGATGAAGGGTGTGGCCGGCAATCTGGGATTGACCCGCCTGTTCGACGCCATCGCCCAGCTCGAAGACGCGCTCAAAAACGATGACATTCTGCCGGCCGCGCTCAAGGCCTTCCGCGACGCCTTTCACGACGTGATGCGCGCCCTGGCCGCCCTGCCCGAGGGCCAACGCGCCGCAGCGCAGCTGGCGCACGGCCTCGACGTGCGGGCACTGCCCGCGCTGCTGGCCGTGATCGGCGGCTATCTGCGCGAGGGCAGTCCGCGCGCCGCTGATTTCCTGCCCGAACTACGGCAAGCGCTGGGCGAGGCGCTGCCTGAACAGATGGAGGCACTGACCGTGCAGATCGAATCTTTCCAATTCGAAGCGGCCGACCACACGCTGGCGACGATCGGCGGCCTCCTGCAAGGCAGCCAGGCTGATGACGAGGTGACCGAATGAACGCAAGCAAGGCCCGCCTGCTCATCGTCGATGACGAAACGATCAATATCCGCATGCTCGACGGCATGCTGCGCGACGAGTACGAGATCAGCGTGGCGGTCAACGGTGAGCAGGCGCTGAAACGGGCTTTCGCCACACCGCCCGATCTGATCCTGCTCGATATCCAGATGGAAGGCATGGACGGCTACGAAGTCTGCCGGCAACTCAAGGACAACGAGCTGACCGCGGATATCCCGGTCATTTTCGTCACGACCCGGGCCAGCACGGCGGAGGAAGTGAAGGGACTGGAACTCGGCGCGGTCGATTACATTACCAAGCCCTACCATCCATCGATTGTGCGCATCCGGCTGAAGAATCACCTCGAGCTGAAACGGCAACACGACATCCTCAACCGCCTGTCCTCGCTCGACGGCTTGACCGGTATCGCCAACCGGCGGCATTTCGACAGCTTTCTCGCGCAGGAATGGAGCCGGACGGTACGCAGCAACGGCGAAATATCGCTGATCCTGATGGACGTCGACCACTTCAAGAAATATAACGATCACTACGGCCACGTGGCCGGCGACGATTGCCTGCGTGCGGTCTCCGCCGCGCTGGCCGGCGCGCTGACGCGCAGCACCGATCTCGTGGCGCGTTATGGCGGCGAGGAGTTCGTCTGCATCCTGACCAGCACCGGGCTCGACGGCGCCATCCGCGTCGCCGAAAAGATGCGTGCCGCCGCCCTCGCCCTGGCGATTCCGCACGCCTATTCGGAGACGCACGCACGGGTCAGCCTGAGCTTCGGCGTGGCGACCGCCAGACCGGGGCTGAGCGAGATGCAGCCGGCCAGCCTGCTCCTCGAGGTCGATCGCCTGCTCTATCGGGCCAAGGAAGCCGGCCGCAACCGTGTGATGTCCGCCGAGTGCCCGCCCACCGCAACAGCCGGTGCAGCTTGACCGCCGAGCCTGACGCGACGGCGCCGGCCGCTTGTCCTCAAGAAAGCTCCCGAAAACCGATCGTTCCCGGCCCGTTCATCTGCGGCGCGCGGCGGATGAAGTCCCCGGCCTCGCCGGCCGGCAGGGGCTTGCTGATCAGGTAGCCCTGGATTTTTTCGCAGCCGATCGAGCGCAAGTACTTGAGTTGCGCTTCCGTTTCAACGCCTTCGGCGACGACGTCGAGCCCGAGCTTGTGGGCGAGTTGCACGGTGACGTCGCAGATGTCGGCGTCGTTCTGGTCGGTTTCGATGTCCTTGACGAAGGAGCGGTCGATTTTCAGCGTGCTGATCGGGAACATCTTGAGGTAGGCGAGCGACGAGTAGCCGGTGCCGAAATCGTCGATCGAGAGCGACAGGCCGCGCCCGCGCAGCTCTTCCATCAGGGCGATGGTCTCCTCGGGCGAGGCCATCGACATCGATTCGGTGACTTCGAGGTCGAGCTTGTCGCTGCCCAGGCCGTGCTCGTCGAGCAGGGCGCCGATGCGGCCGGCCAGCCCGTGGTCGAGAAACTGGCTGGCGCTGAGGTTGACCGACATGCGGATGTGCGTGATGCCGCCGGCCTGCCATTCGCTGAGCTGGCGGCAAGCCTCCTGCAGCACCCACTCGCCGAGCGGCAGGATGAGGCCGGTTTCCTCGGCCACCGGAATGAAGTCGAGCGGCGGCACGAGGCCGCGTTGCGGATGCTGCCAGCGCACCAGCGCCTCGACGCCGACCAGCTGGCCGCTGCGCAGGTCGAGCTGCGGCTGATAATGCAGGACGAACTGGCGCTTCTCGATGGCCGTTCGCAACTCGGCCTCGATCGCCATGCGCCGGTCGGCAGCGGCCTGGATTTCGTCGGTGAAGAACTGGTAGGTGCTGCGCCCCTGCGCCTTGGCGTGGTACATGGCGATGTCGGCCTTCTTGACGAGTTCGCTGCCGTCAGTGGCGTCATCGGGGTAGAGGCAGATGCCGATGCTCGGCGAGGTGCGTTGCTCGACGCCATCGATCAGGTAGGGCTGCGAGAGCGTCCTGACGATTTTTTCGGCGATGTGCGCCGCATCGGTCGGCGACTCGACGTCGGAGAGGACGATGACGAACTCGTCGCCGCCGAGGCGCGCGACGATGTCGCTGTCGCGCACCGATTGCGTCAGGCGCTGGGCGACCTGGATCAGCAACTGGTCGCCGACATGGTGGCCGAGCGTGTCGTTGATCGCCTTGAAGCGGTCGAGATCGATCAGCATCACCGCCAGGCGCGTCTCGTTGCGCCGGGCAAAGCCGAGCGCCTGCGTCAGCCGCTCCTGCAGGCTGTAACGATTGAGCAGGCCGGTCAGCGTGTCGTGCAGCGCGAGATGGCGGACGCGCTCTTCCGACGCCTTGCGCTCGGAGATGTCGACGAAGCTGCCGATGTAGTTGGTGACCCTGCCCGCCGCGTCGCGGGCGACCGAAATCGTCAGCCACTTGGGATAGGTCGCGCCATCCTTGCGCCGGTCCCACAGCTCCCCCTCCCAGAAGCCCGTCGCCGCGAGGCTCTGCCACATCTGCGCGTAGGTTTCCGGCGGCGTCCGGCCGGCCGAGAGGAGGCGCGGATTGCAGCCGACCACCTCGTCCTGGCGATAACCGGTGAGGCGCGTGAAGGCGGCGTTGGTGGTAATCATCCGGCCATCGCTGTCGGTGATGATGATCGCCTCGTTGCTCTCGGCAAACACCTTGGCCATCAGCCGGTTGTCTTCCTCGATCCGACGGCGGGTGCTGACGTCCTCGAAAACGGTCACGAACTGCCCGGCCTGCGCGGCATAGGCCAGCACGCGGAAGTGGCGGTCGAGCGGCGCGAACCAGGCTTCGAAATCGGCCGGCTCGCCGCTCGCCACGACTTTCGCATAAGTCTCGAGATAGGGCGCCGCCGGCACGCCGTAGGCGGCGGTCGCCGTTTTGCCGATGACCTGCGCGGCGGTCAGCGCGGTGTGCTTTTCGAAGGCCGGGTTGACCTCGATGATCCGGTAATCGACGGGCCGGCCCGCCGCATCGTAGATCAGCTCGTGCAGGGCCATGCCTTCGGTCATGTTGGCGAAGAGCGAGCGGAATTTGCTTTCGCTTTGCTGCAGGTCGTCGAAGGCGATCTGCTGCCGGCGCGAGAGGTGCAGGATGCGCCAGGCGAAAAGAATCGTCGCCAACATGAAGAGGACGATGAAGGCGATGGTATGGCGCAGGTCGCTCCACCAGGCGTCGAGAAAATCGGCCTCGGCGACGCCGACGTTGATGTAATAGCCGTAGTGCGAATTGCGCAGGTAGGCATGCAGCCGCTGCACGCCGTCGATACTCGTGGCGCGCGCGGTGTAGCTGCCGACGGCGGGATTGCTCTGCAGCGCCAGGGTGAAATCCTTCGAGATTTTGGTGCTGCCGATCTCGCCCGGCCCGCTCAGGGCCGGATGGCGGACGATCATGCGCAGCTCGCCGTCGCGCAGCGCGATCGAACCCTGCGTGCCGATCTTCAGCGCGGCGAAGAGTTGCCGGAAGTGGTCGAGCGGAACGATGGCATAGGCAACGCCGGCAAACGAGCCGTCGGCAGCGTTCAGGCGGCGCGCGAGCCCGATGACCCAGATGCCGCTCGTGCGCCCGAGCACTGGGCGCGTGATCACCAGCCCGGCGTCGCGCCGATCGCGCAGATAAAGGAAATAGTCGCGGTCGCCGATGCTGGCGCCCTTGGTGCTGCCGGCATCGAGCCCGTAAAGGACGTGGCCCGCCGCATCGGTGGCGCGCAGGCCGTTGAGAATGGGATGGCGCGCCCGCTGCCGCTGGAGGGTGGCGTCCCACTCGGCGACGTCGAAGCGATCGTGGGCGACGAGGCTCGCGTAGCCTTCGACGATGTCCTGCAGGCCGAAATCGATCTTGTCGAACGCGCTGGCGATCTCCCTTTCGAGCGACAGCGAGATGTTCTGCGCCGCCGCCAGCGCCTCGCGCTCATGCTCCTCCCGGCTCTCGCCCAGCTGTATCGCCGCGACGCCGATCACCAGGAGATTGAGCAGCATGACGCCGAACAACAGAGCCCAGCGGAATTGTGGTCGTTTTCCCATCTCGGTGAATGCTTGCGCAGGCATGCTCATGAAGCTACGGCCGCCATTCTTCCACAGATTGCAGGAAGGACCGAATTTAGGCACCCGGCATGATCGCGGGCGAAGCGGCAAAAAGAGAGGGCCAGCGGTAGCCTGTAACGCCGTCTGTCGCAAGCCGTAGCGGAATTCGCATGCGCTGGATTTGTCGCACGACGCGAGTTACTATACTTTTAACAAAACTGTCTAGTAACCAACCATGCGCTGGTCAAACCTGTCTCTCTCCGCCCAAACCGCTTATGCCGAGCTGTTCAGCCAGACGCAGGCGTTTGAGTTGAGCAATGCGCTCGGCGGTCTGGTCGGTGCTTTTCACAAGCGCGTGCTGAAGGGGCGGAAATACTGGTATTTCGGTTATCGGGATATCGACCAGAAAACCCGCATGGCCTACGTCGGCCCCGACAACGAACGGGTTCGTGCCTTGGTCGAAAGGTTCGCAGAATCCCGCCAAAACAAGCCGCTGGCCCCTCCGGCGCGAATGGCCATGGTCGCCGGATGCGTTCCCGCGGCACCCAAGCACTTCCGGATCATCAAGCGGCTTGCGGAATACGGCTTCTTCCGGGCCGGCGGCATTCTGATCGGCACGCACGCCTTTCTCGCCATGGGCAACATGCTCGGGGTTCGCTGGCGCGACGGTGCGGCGACGCTCGACGTGGACTTCGCGCACGCCGGCCACAACGTCTCGATCGCCTTGCCGGCCAACATCCGGATCGACGTGCATGGCGCACTGGAGTCGCTCGAAATGGGCTTGCTGCCAATTTCCCAGTTCAACGGCAAAGCCGGCGCGCAATACCGTAACCCGACAGATCAGGAACTCCGGCTCGACTTCGTGACCAGCATGAGCCGCAATGGCGAGCCGGTGGCGATGCCGGACCTGAACGTGGCGCTGGAGCCGCTGAAGTTCATGGAGTTCTCCCTTGAACACCCGATCCAGGGCTGCGTCTTTTCCAACCTCGGCGCCTGCACGGTCAATTTACCGGCCCCCGAGCGCTATGCGGTGCACAAGCTGATCATCTACGGCGAGCGCCCGATCAACGAGCGCGCCAAGGCCAGCAAGGACTTGCTGCAGTCGGCCAGCCTCGCCAGCTACTTTCTCGAAAACGGCCAAGCCGATGTGTTCAACGCCGCCTGGCGGAACGCCATTGCGCGCGGCAAAGGATGGCAGTCGCGTGCCGAGCAGGGGAAAAAAGCGCTGCTGCGCATCGCCCCCGAGTTGGCGGACGAATCACTCTGGAGCGCCACACCGATCATTCGATAGCAGCCCTGCAGCCCGCGCCAACTGGCGACCTACGATCGATGCCGGCCGCAAAGCCAATATCCACGCCATTCTTCAGAGGTTGAACTACCTGCATGCCCCGCAGATGGTGTAGGGCGCAATAACCGAAGGGCACCCCAAGGGCACTTCCTGCGGGGCGCATTGCGCCGCACATCCTTCGGCGACGTTAGCGTCCTTTCCCCCTTGCGCCTGACGCCGGTTACCGCCCCCCGAAGCAAGCACCCCACCCTGTGCGCATGACATAATGCCGTCAGCAACACGCCATGCCAAATAAAACCCGGGAGACTGCAATTGGCTTCGCTCATACCCGCCATCGGCACCTGCCTCTCGCGCATGACCGGCGGCGAGAAACGCCTCGCACGGCGGCTCGAAGACAAGCTCGAAGGCGACTACCTCCTCTGGTACGACGTACCGATCGGCCGCGGCAACCTGCATCCCGACTTCATCGTCTTCAACCCGCGGCGCGGCCTGCTCGTGCTGGAGGTCAAGGACTGGCGGCTGGACAGCATCCAGGCCATGGATCGCAACTCGGTCGACCTGATCACCGCGCACGGCATCAAGCGCAAGCCCAATCCGCTCGAACAGGCGCGCCAGTACGCGCACGAGGTCGTCGACATCCTGAAGGCCGACTCGCAACTCACCTTCTCGTCCGGCCGGGCGCAGGGCCAGCTTTTCTTCCCCTGGGGCTACGGCGTCGTGCTCGCCAACATCACGCGCAAGCAGTTCGACGGCACCGACCTCGGCGAAGTGATTGAGCCGCACCGCGTCATCTGCAGCGACGAGATGACCGAGGCCGTCGATGCCGAAGCCCTGCAGGAGCGCCTGTGGGCGATGCTGCCCTTCAACCGCAGCGTGCCGCTCTCGCTGCCGCAGATCGACCGCATCCGCTGGCACCTCTTCCCGGAAATCCGCATCGCCGCGCCGACGCAAGGCGGCCTGTTCGACGATCCGGGCACCACGCCGGAAATCCCCGATATCGTCCGCGTCATGGACATCCAGCAGGAACAGCTGGCGCGCAGCCTCGGCGACGGCCACCGCGTCATCCACGGCGTCGCCGGCAGCGGCAAGACGCTGATCCTCGGCTACCGCGCCGAACACCTCGCGCAGATCTGCAAGCGGCCCATCCTCGTCCTCTGCTACAACAAGACGCTGGCCAAGCGGCTGGCGCGCACGATGGCGAGCAAACAGCTCGCCGAAAAAGTCACCGTGCACACCTTCCACCAATGGTGCCGCGCGCAACTGCTCGCCTACGACGTCGGCCTGCCGGAAAAAAACGGCAACAACGATGCCTTCTTCGCCGAGATGGTCGACAAGCTGATCCGCGCCGTCGACACGGGCCTGATCCCCGCCGGTCAGTACGACGGCGTGCTGATCGACGAAGGCCACGACTTCAAAGCCGAGTGGCTCAAGCTCGTCGCGCAGATGGTCAACCCCGAAACCAATTCGCTGCTCGTCATGTACGACGACGCGCAGGCTATCTACGGGCGCAACCTGCGCGGCAAGTTCAGCTTCAAGCAGCTCGGCATCCAGGCGCAGGGCCGCACCACCATCCTCAAGATCAACTACCGCAACACGCAGGAAGTGCTGCAGCTGGCCAGCAGCATCGCCAAGAACCTGCTCGACGCCACCGCCGCCGACGAAGACGGCGTCCCCACCGTCGCCCCGGTCAGCGCCGGCCGCCACGGCCCGCAGCCGCTCGTCATCAAACTGCCGACGCTGAAAGACGAAGCCGAATACATCGCCAGCCACCTCAAAACCGCGCACCAGAACGGCACGCCATGGAACGACATGGCCGTCATCTACCGCGACTACGCCAGCGTCGGCAAGGAAGTGCTCAGCATCCTGCGCCGCCTCGGCATCCCGGTGACCTACCACAGCCAGATCAGCTTTGCCGAGGACGAAGACACCGTGAAATTCCTCACCATGCACAGCTGCAAGGGACTGGAATTCCCGCTCGTGGCGATCCCGGGCGTCGGGCTGCTCGGCGAGCAGGAGGACCGCAAGGACGAGGATGCGCGGCTGCTGTATGTGGCGATGACACGGGCGACGCGGGAGTTGGTGGTGGTTGGGGGTGAGTCATGACAAAGACTGCACATCAGTTGTTCATTGGCTACCGCCGTCACGACGGCGGCGACGCAGGAAGGCTCTACGACCGTCTGGCCGAAGCTTTCTCAACAGGAGCCGTATTCGTCGACCGGGAAAGCCTTACCCCCGGCCAGCCATACCGAGAGGAACTCACCGAGGCCATCCGCAGCGCCCGCGTCTGCCTGATCGTCATCGGCCAGCACTGGCTCTCGGAAAAGAACCAGCCACGGCTGTTCGACGAGAACGACATCACCCGCAACGAAATCCGTGTCGCACTCGAATGCGCTGCGGCCGGCGACAACTACACCGTTATTGTTGTCCTCACTGGCGGCGCCAGTATGCCGACCGAAAACGACTTGCCGCCCGAGATCGCCAAACTCCGCGACGGCCACGCACACACACTCGAAGAAACCCGCTACGCCGCCTCGGTCGAAGCCCTCATCGAAACACTGACGCATAAATACGGATTGAAAAAAACGTTTGGCGCCGGCAAACCCTTCCACCTCATCGACCAGCCCCTTACTGAACACTACGCAGACCCACTCGGCCATTTGGCCGAGCTGCGGCAACAGCTCAAAAAATGCGGCAGCGCCGCAGTGCTGGCCGCCGCCACCGTCCAAGGCATGGGTGGCGTTGGTAAGACGCAACTCGCCCTCAAATACAGCCACAGCTACCGTAACGAATATCACGGTATCTGGTGGTTTCGTGCTGAAAGTACGGCGCTACTCGACCACGACTGCGCGGCCTGCTGCGAGCAATTCGAAATCAAAGTGCCGCTAGGCACACTGCACCGCCAGGCGCTGCGCGACTGGCTGGCGCAGCAGCCGGGCTGGCTATTGGTCTATGACAACGTCGAAGATGCACGGGCTTTGCAGGCCTATCTGCCGCAGAGCAGCAAACATCACGTGCTGATCACCTCGCGCCTGACACAGTGGGACGCCGCTGCCACGCTCACTCTCGATGTATGGAGCAACGAACAGGCACTCGATTTCCTTTGTCAACGCCTGCCCGCTGCCGACGACGAGCAGCACCGTGCTCTGGCCCAAGCCCTCGGCGGCCTGCCACTGGCGCTCGAACAGGCTTGTGCTTACCTCGACAAAACAGGTGTCGGAGTCGAGACCTACATCGTCCATATTGACAACTTCAATCGCCAGACTCCACTGCTTGGCCGCAATGATTCTGACCGGTGTTCGCGCTCGGTGCTGGCCACGCTCTCACTCGCCTTCGATCGTCTGAGCGAACCGGCCCGCGCCATGCTCCATCTATGTGCCTGGCTGGCTCCGGAGGCGATTCCGGAATACCTGTTTACCGAAAACGCCGAGTTACTGCCGAAGGAATTGGCCACACGTGTTGGCGATCCGCTCGACTGGCGCGAGACGGTGGCCGAACTCACAGGTTATGCAATGTGCCAGACGTCCTCCGACGGCTCCGGCAGCCTCGGCCTGCTGTTTCATCGCCTGACACAGGCAGCGGTTCAGATACAGCACCGGCAGCAGATCAGCGAGGAGGCAGAGCAGGTATTGGGCTTGTTGCGAGGCGCCTTTCCCGAAAATACCGAACACCCGGACCACTGGCCCAACTGCATGGCACTAGCGCCCCATGTACGGCAATTCTGGGCGTGGCATGAGAAAGGAGTAGCCATCGATACCGAGACGTTGTCATGGTTACTCGATCGGCTGGCAAGCTATTTTTTCAGTGCGCACGGCCTGTACGGCGAAGCCGAACGCCTGCAACGCAAGGCACTCGCTATCAACAATGAGCTCTTGGGGGACGAACACGCCAACACACTCGCCTCCATGAACAACCTGGCGGGTACCCTCAAGGCACAAGGCAACCTGACGGATGCCCGTAAATTCGAGGAGGCCGCACTGGCAGTACGCTGCCGCGTATTCGGCGAGGAGCATCAAGACACCCTCACGGTCATGAACAACCTGGCTCACACTTTTTGGATGCAGGGCGATCTGTCTGGCGCGCGCAAACTTGAAGAGACTGTACTGGCGGCACGCCGCCGCCTGCTGGGGGACACACATCCGGCAACCCTAACGTCGATGAACAGCCTGGCTCAGACCCTCAGTGATCAGGGTGCCCTAGTCGACGCCCGCGAACTTCAGGAAACAGTGCTTGCGACACGCAGCCACCAACTCGGAAAAGAACATCCGGACACACTCAAAGCTATGAGCAACCTCGCCCTAACCCTACGGGCCCAAGACGACCTAGCCAGTGCCTGCAGACTTGAAGAATCAGTACTGACTGCGCGCCGCCGCCTGCTCGGTGAGGAACATCCGGAAACACTCGTTTCCATGAGCAACTTAGCCTGCACACTGGCTGCGCAAGACGACCTGGTCGCTGCCCGCGCACTTGATGAGTCGGTACTGGCGGTACGGTGCCGATTACTTGGCGACGAGCATCCAGATACGCTCATCTCCATGAACAACCTGGCCATCGTACTCAGCGCACAAGGCAAATTAACTGAGGCGCGCAAGCTTCAAGAGTCGGTGCTGGAAGCACGCCGTCGCGTACTCGGTGAAAAACATCTGGATACCATCGCCAGCGCTTTAAGTCTGCTCGTGATTTTAAGCCGCCTCAACGAACGCCGCCCAGCCGAAAAATTACGACAGCGCTACCTGCTACCGCTACTGAAGGCCGATCCCATCTCGTTAAACGCCGACCTGAAAGCAATCCGGCAACAACTGCTGCAACACAAAACCCACAAGCGATGAACGAAAGCCGACATCCAAAAGGAAGGGATTCGCAATGAATAGCAAAAAAGAACAGGACAACCCAAGACGCCGAAAAGCCATTCATGCGGCACACCACCTGATGACAGCAGCCCATCATCCGGCCCCCGAGGAAATTCACGATGCAGCCCTGGAGTGCTTCGATGCAGGGGAGCCTGCTGCGGCAAAAGAACTTCTGGCCCGTTTTTCTGATCGCGACGAGATAAGCAAGTCGCCATGGTTCATGCGCTTCAACTCGTGGCTCGACGCTGCCGATGCCGAGAATCGGCTTGCAACGAAACTGCCGTTCGCGCTGGCGGATACAAAACCCATTCAGGAGCTGGCCGAACGGCTCAGGAATACTTCGCAGTTCGGCCTGTCGCGGCGCCTGCTGGCGCGGCTCGCCGGGGAGCGAGAAGATTTGCTCGCGCAGCCAACTGCCAATACCGATGAAGAAGCGGCCGCTCGCGCCCGCCTCGGTAACGGCTACGTAAAGGTCATACAAAAACTTGCCCTCAGCACCTACAAGGATCTCGACCTTGATCCGGCACGCGCGCTCGCAGATGCCGAGCGTCTGCTCGACAAGATCGGTCTTCACGCGGCGGACTGCAACGACCCAGAGACACTCGGCCAAGGCGGCGCAGTTTACAAACGTCGCGGTGAACTGACCGGACGCCTGGAACACTTGCAACAATCGCTCGCTTTGTACCGCAAGGGATGGGAGGCAAAAGACACGAAGGGTAACCGTTTTGACGAGGACGCCTATTGCGCCGACAACGCCGCTTTCGTGCTGGACTTGCTGGCAAAACGTATCGATGGCCTGAACGATAAACAGGCAACTGCGTGGCGCGAAGAAGCGAGAGTTCTTCGCGAAGAGTTCATCGCCGCGCTGGAGGCGCGAGAGAATAAAGGCAAGTGGACACACGGCAGCCTCGCCGACGGCTATTTCGCACTCGGCAAATACGCAGAGGCGAGGCAAAACTATGCGGACGCGAGCAAAGCCATGAAAGGCGACTGGCAGCGCAAGACCATGTTCATCCAGGCCGTCCAGTTAGCACGCGCTCAGGGCATCCCGCTGCCGGACGAAAACGCCAAGGGCGACGGAATCAACGAGTTCGAGCATCCCGCATGGAACGCGCTCCGGCCCATCCTCGACGACAAGACCAAAGCCGCACTCGCAGGCTTTCGTCCCAAAACCGGCCTCGCGCTGTCCGGAGGCGGCTTCCGCGCGGCCTTCTATCATCTCGGCGTACTGGCCAAGCTCGCCGACATCGACGCGCTGCGCCATATCGAGGTGATCTCGACGGTATCGGGCGGCAGCGTAGTCGGCACGCATTACTTCCTCAAGCTAAAAGCCCTGCTCGAAAGGGAAGGAGATGACAGTACCGCAGGGGATTTCCGGCGGCTGGTGCTTGAGTTGATCGACGAGTTTCGTGCCGGTGTGGCAAGCAACCTGCGCATGCGCGCGTTCGCTTCGGGGCGTGCGTTGTGGCGGATGATGTATCGCCTCGACTACAACCGCACGCTGCGACTTGGCGAGCTCTACGATGACAGCTTCTTCGCCCGTATCCTGAGGAAACCAACGACCACCCTGCGCGACTTGATCGTTTCCCCCAAAGGCGAGACTCGTGCCTTCAGCCCGCGCCAGGACAACTGGCTGCGCCGCGCCAAGGTGCCCATCCTGCTGATCAACGCGACCAACCTCAACAGCGGGCACTCCTGGCAGTTCGCCGGGAGCTTCATGGGCGAACCACCAGGCCTGCTGGAAGCCAAAATCGACGCCAACGAACGTTACGCACGCATCCATTTCGACGATCCGAACGTACCTCGTGGGTGGCGTGAATTTCCGCTGGGAACGGCCGTCGCCGCTTCATCCGCCGTGCCTGGCCTATTCAACCCGGTTCCGCTGGCCGGTTTCTATGACGAGCGCGACGTGCAGCTCGCCGATGGCGGCATCTACGACAACCAGGGCGTCGATACCCTGCTACAGGAGAACTGCGCACTGATCCTCTGCAGCGACGCCTCCGGCCAACTCGACGACAACAATTCCCCATCCACACTGTTCCTCGGCGTGCTCCAGCGCGCTAACAACATCACCATGGAACGGGACCGCATCATCGAGTATCAGGATCTGCGTTCGCGACTGGAGAACCGGGCGCTGGACGGTCTGTTGTTCGTGCACCTGCGCCAAGGGCTAGACATTCGGCGCGTACCGCCGGTTTGCGACAAGCCTGACGCCGGGCAACCCGCCGCTGCCGTCTCCGCGCAGACGGATTACGGTGTGGACAAGGACATTCAGCGCCTGCTATCGCAAATTCGTACCGACCTGGACTCCTTCTCTGAGGTAGAAGCGGATGCCTTGATGCTGAGCGGCTATCTGGCGACCGGTAAGCAGATCGAGGAATGCCAGGAAAACCTTCTGCCCGGCGAGCGCTGGGGCGGGTTCAACACCAGTGCCATCGGCCACAGAGACTGGCCGTTCCTCGGCATGGCAGCCAACATGTGTGCCGAACCAAAACAGAACACAACGTCATTCGCCCGCATCGCCGACGTGAAGGAGCAACTCAAAGCTTCGAGCAAACTGTTCGCCAAACCGTTACTTCTGTCCATCGGCCCCTCCGCTACAAATTTGCTTCTCTGGGCTGGTGGTCTGAGTATCGCCATGCCAGCCGTCAGGTGGATCGACCATGTGACTACTTGCACGGTGTACCGGTCAAGTTTGTTCATACTTGGCGTAGCTGCCATCCTGACCACATTGCTGATAACTCGAGCCAGAAAGTTGAAATGGCAACGAGCATTGCAGCGATTGGGCGAGCTAGCAGTCGCCGTCGTTGTCTGGCCGGTCGCCGCAATGGGCCTTTGGCCATTCAATCGGCTATTTCTGAACCGCGGCTCCCGTAAGAGACTGGCAGGTATCGAGTAAAGCATCGACAAGAGTAGTAAGTGCATGTACGCCAATTTTTTAGCACACGCCCACCATGCTGCCTATTCGCAGTCAGCTGCTCATGAGCAGCTGTTAGTATTGCCATACATCATAAAAAGGAACGCAACATGACGCATCCAGTAGTCATGACTCGCATTCAAGTTGCCCAGGAACAAGGTGCGTTGGAGCTCAATCTCACCAACTTGGGGCGTCACTTATTTTCCGAAGTCCCCGAAGAAATATTAACACTGACGCAACTGACCACTTTAAACCTAAGCTCTGGCCGACTGAGGAGTCTTCCCCCTTGGTTTTCCGGCTTGGACTCTCTGAAAAATCTCGACCTATCAGACAACCAGCTCGATCATGTACCCGAGGTTCTTGCGTCGATAGTCGGGCTCGAAACCCTCATCCTCAGCGGCAATCAAATTCAGCAACTTCCAGCATGGCTATCTCAGTTACCCCGATTGACGCATCTCAGTGTAAGAGCAAACCCACTCGCCGATACACAAGTCCTCGAGGCAATTGCACCACGCCTCCGGAAACTAGCAATCAACTGCAACCTGTTTGTGCAAATTCAGGACAAACTGCCCGCTCTTCTAATCGACGAGCTGAGCCTCCACCTAGTCGAAGGAGAATCGTCGCTACCGGAACTGGAAAGATTTGTTGGGCTCAAAACCCTCAGAATCTCAGGGCAGCTTGACAGCTTCCTACTCCACGTCGACAGCATAGCTAGTCTAACCTCGCTTTCCGTCAACGGAGGTCTCACCGCCCTACCCGAAAGCCTCGGACAATTGATAGAGTTGCAGAGCCTAGACATATCAACCAACCAACTCACCACTCTGCCCGATGCCCTGTCGCGGCTGTCGCAGCTCCTGTCGCTTGATGCCTCAGACAACCAACTCACCGCATTGCCTGAAAACCTCGATCGATTAACGCAATTGCAGAGCCTAAATATCTCCGACAACAAGCTCACTGAATTGCCCAAAAATCTCAGTCGATTAGCGCAGTTGCAGAGCCTAAACGTCTCGGCCAACCGGCTCACCACATTGCCTGAAAACCTCGATCGATTAACGCAGTTGCAGAGCCTAAATATCGCGGACAACCATCTCACCACGCTGCCCGAGCACCTGACAAAATTGGCACAAATGCAATCCCTTGATGTCTCACGCAATTTACTCACCGTGCTACCCGAAAACCTCGGTAAATTGGTACAGTTGCAGTCCCTTGACGTCTGGGCCAACCAGCTCATCGCACTGCCCAAAAGCCTCGGCCAATTGGTGCAACTGCAGTCCCTCGACGCGTGGTCCAACCAGCTCACCGAATTGCCCGAAAGCCTGGGTCAATTGGTGCAGTTGCAGTCCCTTGACGTCTGGGCCAACCAGCTCACCACATTGCCTGAGAGTCTAGGCCAATTGGTGCAGCTGAAGTCCCTCAATATTGGGCATAGCCAGCTAACTACCCTGCCTGAGCACCTGACGCAATTGGCCCAGCTGCACTCTCTTGACGTTTCAATGAACCAACTCACCGCATTGCCCGAAAGTCTCGCACAACTAGGGCAACTACAGTTTCTTAACGTATCGAGCAATCAGCTCACAATACTGCCCGAGAGCCTCGCACGACTAGCGCAGTTGCGGTCTCTTTACGCCTCGGACAACCAACTTACCGCACTGCCGGAGAGCCTTACGTATTTGGCGAAATTGGAATTTCTAAACGTCTCAAACAACCAACTCGCTGCGCTGCCAGAAGGCCTTGCGCAATGGGCACAACTACAATCCCTTGAGGCCTCAAACAACCAACTCACCGCCCTACCGATCGGTATTGAAAACCTTCATGCACTATCGGATATTGACGTATCCAGCAACAAACTAACTGACCTGCCAAACGGCTTACGTCTACTACCGTTGACCAATCTTTGGTTGCAAGAAAATCCGGGGCTAGGCATCCCGGCTGCCGTACTGGGCAAATACCTGCCACGGTACCAACGACGCTCAAGCACACGCATTAAAAGTCCCGCCGCAATCCTTGAGGCATTCTTCTCGGCACGAGAGTTGGATGGACACCCCTTGGACGAAATCAAGCTGGTACTCGTCGGACGCGGCGCGGCCGGCAAAACAACCGTCGCCCACCGCCTGATCCGTAACAGCTTCAAGCGCGGCAGCAAAGAAACGCAAGGTGTCGATATTTCCCGCTGGCCGTTACGCTGCGAAAAACGAGATATAGATGTCAATGTATGGGATTTTGCCGGGCAGGTGGTGACCCATTCAACCCACCAATTTTTTCTTTCTGAAAGCAGCGTTTACCTTCTCGTACTTACCGGGCGGGAAGACAACCAGAAGGCAGACGCCGATTACTGGCTGCGTTTGATCCGTGCCTTCGCCACAGACGATGCCGGGAAGACTTCGCCGGTGATCGTGCTCCTCAACAAATGCGAAACTCACCCCTTCAATGTGGACCGCAACGCCCTGCGCGAAAAATATCCATTCATCGAAGATTTCATTGCGACGGACTGCAAGAGTGGCACAGGTTTCAGCGAGCTACGGCAACGACTGAGCGAAGTAATTTGGGCTATGCCTATCGTCCAGCAACGCTTCAAATTGGCGTGGTGGCGCATCAAGGAAAAGCTGGAGAGGGCGCAGCGCAAAAAAAACTATCTTCCCTATTCAACCTTCCAGAGCATTTGCACAAAAGAAGGGGAAAACGATGCGGACCGGCAACGCTTCCTGGCCGATGTTTTCCATGCACTCGGTGTCGCGCTCAACTTCGGCAACGACGAACGGCTGCGCAATGCCACAGTGTTAAATCCGCGCTGGGTGACGGAGAGCATCTACAAGTTGCTACGTGATGGCGTGCCCGACGATGGATCAGCCGAACTCACCCTCAAGCGTGTAGCCGAGGTGCTACCAGATGAACCAGAAGACATGCGCAACTATCTGGTTGAATTGATGCGCCGCTTCGACCTCGCTTTTCCGGTGAACGAGCACGGTGGACGCTGGCTGGTGCCACAACGCCTGCCAGCCGTACAGCCCGATCTAGGCAACGAATGGCAAGGGCTAGCGGATGCGACGCGGCTACGCTACACCTATCCGGTAATTCCCGAGGGGCTGCTGCCACGCTTCATTTCTCGAACCTACCCATTGAGCGAAGGCGAAGATGGCGAATCCCTGCCGCGCTGGGTCAATGGCGTGGTACTTCAGGACAGGGGAGCCCGAGCACTGGTGCGGGTAGATAGCGAAGAGCGGCGAATCGATGTGACCTGCAAGGGTCCCAAGGAAGATCGACTGTTCCTGCTCGGCGTTATTCAAGCCGACTTTCGTGCTTTGCACGACCAGATAACAGGTCTAGGCCAAAGCGAAGAATTGGAGATTGAGCAGCATCGCGGGGTCTTCGTACCGGTGTCCGGGCTGCTGGCTGACGAAATTAGCGGACAAAAGTCCAGTGCCAACACCCCCAAAGGCACGATCCCATTAAATGCCACAGCGGAGCTGGATCGTCTATCCGAGCCACTGGCTCGCCGCGATGAATGGCGTCCTCGGGTCTTCATCAGCTACTCAAGCAGCGACGCAAAGCTGAGAGATGAACTGCTCACCCGTTTGAAGCCGATGCGCGAATCCCAAGGCCTGGTAGACACCTGGGATGATCGATGCATCACACCTGGAGAAGAATGGGATGGCGTGATTCGCCAAGAACTTGAGGTAGCGGACGTAGTACTACTATTGGTCAGTTCAAAATTTATAGCCTCAGACTACATCCGGGGAGTCGAACTAGAAGCAGCAGTACGCCGCCACAAGGCCGGCGAGACAAAGGTGATACCCATCATCTTGGAAAAATGCAGCTATGAACACGAACCTTTCGGGCGATACAACGCTCTGCCACGCAAGGGATACCCTGTGCGCGACCATCAACCGCAGCGCAATGCCTGGCATCAAATCGCGATCGAGTTGCGCCAGATTTTTATCGACCTACGGACGCAACGCGAGCGACAACCACGGATTTCGGTAGAACTAGAAGGGATCATGGCGCCCAAGAATCCACGATTCGTGATTGAACAGCACGGGCTTCTGGAAGCTGGAAATCAAGCCCCCCAATAGCACCTCCCACCGGAAACGCCCACCAATGCTTCCCCTCTGCTTCATCCTCATGCCCTTCGGCCGCAAGCCCGCCGGCGACGGCCGCATCGTCGATTTCGACGCCGTCTATTTGCAACTCATCAAGCCCGCCGTCGAAGCCGCCGGCCTCGAACCGCTACGCGCCGACGAGGAGATTGCCGGTGAGGTGATCCACAAGGCGATGTTCGAGCGGCTGATCCTCTGCGAGTACGCCGTCGCCGACCTCACCACGGCCAACGCCAACGTCTTCTACGAGCTCGGCCTGCGCCATGCGCTGCGGCCGTCGGCGACGCAGTTGCTGTTCGCCGAGGGCTGGGGGCCGTTGCCGTTCGACGTCAATCTGCTGCGCGCGCTGCCCTACCGGCTGGGGCCGGACGGCACGCCGTCCCACGCCGACGAAGACAGCCGGCAGCTCGCCGAAAAGCTCCGTACCGCCAGGCAGGCGCAGCCCGACAGCCCGCTGTTCCAGATGGTCGATGGCTTTCCCGACATCCAGCGGCTGAAGACCGACGTTTTCCGCGACCGAGTGCGCTACGCGGAGGACATGAAGGCCCGCCTGGCGGCGGCGCGGCGCACCGGTGCCGATGCGCTGGCCGCCATCGAGGCGGAACTGGGCGACATCGGCCACGCCGACGCGGTAGTGGTGATCGACCTCTTCCTCTCCTATCGCGCGGTGAAGGCGTGGCCGGCAATGATCGCTCTCGTCGGCCGCATGGCGCCGCCGCTGGCGGCGAGCGTGATGGTGCGCGAGCAGCTGGGGCTGGCGCTTAACCGCGCCGGCCGGGGCGACGATGCCGAGCGCGTACTGCTTGAGTTGATTGCCCAACGCGGCGCGAGCAGCGAGACCTGCGGCATCCTCGGCCGGGTGTACAAAGATCGCTGGCAGGAGGCTAAGGACAGCGGCGCGGCTGCCCTCGCCCGTGGCCTGCTCGACAAGGCCATCGGCGCCTATCTGCGCGGCTTCGAGGCCGACTGGCGCGATGCCTATCCGGGCGTCAATGCCGTGACGCTGATGGAACTGAAAGAAGCGCCGGACGCCCGTCAGGCGGCACTGCTGCCGGTGGTGGCTTTCGCCGTCGAACGCCGCATCGCCGCCGGCCAGCCCGATTACTGGGATTACGCCACGCGCCTGGAGTTGGCGGTGCTGGCGCGCAACACGCCTGCTGCCGAGACAGCGCTGGCCGACGCGTTGGCTCATGTGCGGGAAGCGTGGGAGCCGGAAACGACGGCACGCAATCTGAAGCTGATCGTCGCAGCCAGGGCGCAACGGGGCGAGCAAAGTGATTGGATCAACGAAGCCGTGGCAACACTGGAAAAAGCGGTGCGGCCAGCCAGCCGTGGCTGATCAATGGCCAGGGTTTATATCTCCGCCATCCGCCTCGGCCTGACCAGCAAACTGACGCATGAAGGCTTGCTGGAGCGCTAAGCCTGGCCCTAGGCCATACCTATTCAACCATTACAAAAAAGCCGGAACGAATCCGGCTTGATGGTTGGGCACGCTGATCATTTTCCGCTATTGGTTGCGCATCAAGGTACTGACCGCAATATCCTCATCGATCTCTGGCCAGTGCACGCCAACGCCCTTGCCGATCAATCGCCAGTTATGCCGCTGCGTCGCGGAAGCATCGCGCAGGCGCGGGAACCACTCCAATGGCGCGGAAATTTCCCGGCCATCGGCCAGCACGAAATGCAGTGCCGCCTCGTCGATGGAAACGTCGACGGCGTGTGGGTCCAGCTTAACGGCCAAAATGCTCATGCCATTTCTCCAGAAAAAGTGCCCGATGCTCGATGACCAAAGCGCGAACTTTCGTCAGTTCGTGGCTCCTGAAGCCTTCGGACATCGCCAGGTTGATTGGGTTCAGCCAGTATTTTGCCACTTTGTCGCCGTGTTCAACGTGGATATGCGGAGGCTCTGCCCCCTCTCCGCTGAAGAAGAAAAACCGGAAGCCAAGCACTGTAAGTATTGTAGGCATATTCAAAGTCTATCAAGAATCGTTTCACCGGCGAAACAGCCATTGCCTCGCATGATGAATAGCGTGAAGTGTTTGGTGTGAATCGCCTGCGCCTTGCAAAACGACTCACGCCAACCCAAACTTGCCTAATCGATGAGGCGAATCGTCTGGTCTATCGGATCGACGGCGACGATCTGGTCGTGATCACCTGCCGCTATCACTACGATTGAATTGCCGGCCGCGTTGAACAAGCAACGATAGCCTGCCACAACACCGTACAATCCACATTCGATGACATCGTGTTTAAATAACGTTTTGGCATGCGTGGCGGAGGCCTTCGATGCAGCAGACATTGCAGTTCGAGATCAGCGCGGCGGAGACGGTGGCTGCCTTGAAGTTCAACCAGGCGCGGCTCTTGCGCAAGGCGCGCAGCCCGTGGCTGAGCGGCGTGTTTTTCGCGCTGTCGCTGGCGGCGTGGTTCGCGCTCGGCTTCGTCGGCGCCGATGCGCTCGCCGCCGACCAGTCCGGCGCAATGCGGAGCCTCGTCGGCCTGCTGGCCGTGGCGCTGACGGTCACCTTCGCTTCGCAACTGCACCTGCGCGCAGCCGTCTTCCGCCAACTCGCCGGCCCGCGAGATTCATACGATTCGCGGACGCTGAATTTCGACGAGGCGGGCGTGCACGTGCGCAGCGCACGCGGCGAGGCTTTCTTCCCGTGGCGGGAAGTGCGCGCGCTGGAAAGTTTACCGAAGCAGACCCTGCTCTACGTGGATCAGGCATCCTTTATCCAGATTCCGCACCGGGCCTTTGCCAGCGCCGAAGAGCGTGGCGCCTGTCTCGATGCGATCGCGCAGCGCATCGCGCACGAGGGCGCGACACCGGCCGTCGCGCCCCCGCTGGCCGCGCCGGCCGCCGCGAGCGACGACGCACCGCCAACACTGAACCCGCCCACGACATTTCTGCGCGTACTCCGGCTTGGCTTGCGCCTCGCCCTCTTCCGGCGGCCGAATGCCACCGCGCGGCAGGCCTCGTGGACGCAGCTCTTGGCCTTGCTGGCGCTCGCCGTGGGCCTGCCCTTCTGCGCCGATCTGCTGAGCGTCGGCTGGAGCGGCAATTTCTCGCCGTATGCCTTGCCGGGCGCTCTCTTCATCCTGCCGATCCTGATCCTCGCCGCCTGGGCGCTGGCGCGCCTGGCCGGCGCGGCGGAGCGCACGCTGGAGCTGCTGGTGGTTTTTCTCGGCATCTCGCTGCCGATCGATCTGGCCAGCATCGTCGCCGGCCGGCTCATGGAAGCCGGCATGCTGCCTGGCTTGCCCGCGGGTTTCGGCTACGCCGCCTACTATCTGCCGACCGCGTGGCTGGTCCTCGCCGTGACGCTCGCCGCGATCCGCCTGTTGGCGTTGCCGGCCCGCCGCTGGCTGGCTGCCGGCATGGCGACGGCGCTGCTGGTCGGCGCGCCGCTGGCGCTCGTCTACCGCGACCGCACACTGTGGCAGCCGGCCTTCGACGGCGAGGCCCAGCGCGAGCAACGCAATCGCTACCAGGCGCTGGCCAACGAGGACGCCTTCTACCTGCAGCCGAAGCTGCTCGAGCGCCAGCTGGCGGCACTGCAGCCGGGGCGCAAGGGAAGCGTCGATCTCTATTTCATCGGCGCCGCCGGCGATGCCGGCCAGGACGTTTTCATGAAGGAGGTGCAGTCCGTCGCGCAGTTGTTCGAAGAGCGCTTCGCGACCGCCGGGCACTCGCTGACGCTGATCAACAACGCACGCACGGTCGCCGGCGTGCCGATCGCCAGCAGCACCAGCCTGCGGCTGGCGCTCAAGCGTGTCGGCGAAGTGATGGATCGCGACGAGGACGTCCTCTTCCTCTTTCTCACCTCGCATGGCTCGCGCGAACACCGCTTCGCGCTCAGCTTCGGGCCGCTGCGCTTCAACCCGGTCGACCCGCAGCGCCTGCGCGAAATGATCGACGAGGCCGGCATCAAGCGCCGCGTCGTCGTCGTTTCGAGCTGCTATTCGGGCGGCTACGTCGATGCGCTGAAAGACGAGAACACGCTGGTGATCACCGCCGCAGCGGCCGACAAGACGTCCTTCGGCTGCAGCAACGAGGCCGAGTTCACCTACTTCGGCAAGGCCTACTTCGACGAGGCGCTGCGCCAGACCTACTCCTTCGTCGAGGCCTTCGAACTGGCCAGGCCGCGCATCGCGGAGCGCGAGCGGGCGCAGGACTACGAGCCCTCCGATCCGCGCATCGCGCTGGGCGCCGCCATCGGGCCGGTACTCGAGAAGCTGGCGGCGGCCAGCAGCGAGCAGTCGAAGAAATCAGAAACGCCACCCCCGGCGCCCGCGCCGGTCGCGACGGCTGCGGCGGCGCCGCGCGATGCGGTCGACGAATTTATCGAAATGGCCGGGCTATCCCGGGCGGTCGAGCAGAATCGCCTGGACTGCCGCAAGGAAATGGAGCGCTACTCCCCGGCCAGCGCGGTGCTCGAAAACCCAGCAGCCTACGGCGACATCAAACCGGGGGTTGCGCAATGGCCGCGCCTGATCGCGGCGTGGGAGCGTTACGTCGAGGACTGGTGCGCAAGCAGCAGCGATGTCGGGCTCTATCGCAGGCTCTACGGCGAAGCCTGGCGTGAGCGCTTCAAGGAAGGCGAGATCGACGCGGCCGTGCGCTTCTTCAAGACGCCGCCTGGACACCGCTTTCTGGCCACGCAAACCGAGGTCTCGCGTACCGTTTCGGGGCGTGCGCTGGAGATCCGCGCCCCCTTGGGCCTCCAGATCCAGCGTCGTTTTCAGGCCGAGCAGGCGGCGGTGCTCGCCGACTATCAGCGCGAGGCCGAGCGGCTGCGCGCGGCAACGGCGCCGCGACCGTAAGGGTGTGTCGGTGGTTTGACGCGGACCGCCACCCGGACAGCGCCTTCTCAACCTTGAGACGCAGCGCCGCCCTCGCGCCGGACAATCTCCGGAATTCGAGAAAATCGCCGTGCGGGCGCAACATAAACACTTTAAAAATCAAATAAAAATATTACGGCATGTTATTTGCTCGGAATATATCTTCGTCCTTGCCCGGGAGCACACTCAATCATGCGAAAAGACCCGGTCGACGAGCATGTCCCGATGCGCTTCATCAGGCCTCCAGCCGATGAGCACGACGAAGCGAACGCAGACCGGCCACGGGCCAAAGCGATGCAAACCGCTCTCGCGGGAGCGATTCAGAAATGAAACAGAAAATTTCGAAGTACCAGTTCTCTCAACTCATCGATCTCGGCGAACTCCAGGGCCTGATGGAAGCCTTCCACCGGGCAACGGGAATCAATCACGCATTGCTCGATCTCGATGGCTCGACCCTCACCTCCGTTGGCTGGCAAACCGTTTGCCGGCGCTTTCATCACGCGCATCCGGTCACCTGCAAACGCTGCCTGATCAACGAGCCGCTGATCTGGAAATGCCTGGACGGCCATCCCTATATCGGCCACCGCTGCCGCAACGGCCTCTACGACTACGCCACGCCAGTCGTGATCGGCGGGCAGCACATGGCCAATATCTTCACCGGCCAATTGCTCCATGAACCGCCTGACCTGATTCGTTTCCGCCAACAAGCCGAGGAATTCGGTTTTGACGAGATCGCCTACCTCGACGCGATCAGGCGGGTAACCATCATTCCCGGTGAGCGACTGCCCGACATCATGGCTTTCCTGGTCAACCTGGCCCAGCTTCTCGGCACGAACGGTCTGATCCGGCTCCGCCAACTGGAGGCGGAACACGACCTGCAGGAACTCAACGCGGCGCTGTCGCAACGTGTCCGGGAGCGGACAGCCGAACTCTCCGAGAAGAACCGGCTGCTCCGCAAGAAGGAAGAAAAGCTGCAACAGAGCCACGACTTGCTGGCAAAACTTTCCGACCAGGTTCCCGGCGTCCTTTTCCAGTACCGGGTGTTTCCAGACGGCAAAGCCTGCTTCCCGTACGCCAACCAGGCCATACAGGAAATCTACGAAGTCAGCCCGGAACAGGTGCGGCGTGACGCTTCCCTGGTCACCGCCTTCCACCATCCGGACGATGCAAAGGAAATAGCCGCCTCGCTGCACGACTCGGCGCGCACCTTGCAGTCATGGCATTACGAGTACCGCGTGGTGCTGCCGAAACAAGGCGTGCGCTGGCGGCTCGGCAATGCCCGCCCCGAGAAACTGGAAGACGGCAGCATTCTGTGGCACGGTTTCATCACCGACATCACCGACCGCAAGCAACTCCAGGCGGAACTGGAACGCCAGGCCCGGGTGGATACCCTGACCGGTCTCGCCAACCGCCGCCACTTCACGGAGCAGGCCGAACGCGAATTGTCGCGTGCCTTGCGCCATGGCACGCCACTCTCGGCGCTGATTCTCGACGTCGATCATTTCAAGGCGGTCAATGACACTTACGGACACAAAGCGGGCGATCTCGTTCTCCGCAAGTTGAGTGAAACGTGTCGCGCGACCCTGCGCGACGTCGATGTCATCGGCCGCCTGGGCGGCGAGGAATTTGGCATCCTTCTGCCGATGACCGGAAGTCGCGAAGCGCTCGAAACCGCACAGCGGCTCAGGGAGGTGCTGGCACATACGGCAGTGCTGCTCGAACAAGGCGTGGCGCTGAATTTCACCGTATCGATCGGCGTTGCCCAGATCAATGACAAGGAAACCAACCTGGACACACTGTTTCATCAGGCCGACCTGGCCCTGTACGACGCCAAACGTCGCGGACGCAACATGGCGTGCACCTATCACGACGCGTGCGCGAACAAGGCGCCGGACCACGCGCGCATGCCGGCCACACCGTAAAGCCCCCGCCGCAACGCTGACGCCACCGGATGATCCAGTATTTCAGGATTGACGAGACGCCGAACAGCGTCCAGGATCAACATCAAACAAGCGAATTGTTAACACAAGGAATTTCAATGCCAGACGCTCAAGCGCAAAACGATATCCAGGACGAGCAAGTCGCCGTCACACTCATGCTCGATGCACAGGTTTATCAATTCTTCCTGCAAAAAGCGAACCGGGCCGGCAGCGAGATCGAGCCCTACCTGAGCAAAACGCTTGGCATCGTCCTCGGCTGTCGCGTCTTCAACGAGACGCATGCCTGCTCGCCGCAGATTTCGGGAATCACACCCTCGCGGGGCGAATCAAAGAAACAGGCTTGACCGAAAAGTCCTCCGGACTCGCGGCCGGCCGAACGACAAGGAGAGCGACCATGCTGAATGCAGAAAATTTGCAGGCAACCATCGACGATCTGGTTCAGGCCGGGCGCGGCATCCTCGCCGCCGACGAAAGTGCGCCGACCATCGAAAAGCGTTTCCAGGCGATCGGCGCCGCGTCGACCGAGGAAAACCGGCGGGCTTATCGGGCGCTGCTGCTGACGACGCCCGGCCTCGGCGAGTACATCTGCGGCGTCATCCTGTTCGAGGAAACGCTGGGCCAGAAAACGGACGCCGGCGCCCTGCTGCCGGCGGCGGCGTGGGAACAAGGGATCGTGCCGGGCATCAAGGTGGACAAGGGCACGACGCCGCTCGCCCTGAGCCCGGGCGAGCTCGTCACGCAGGGGCTGGACGGCCTCGCCGGGCGGTTGCAGACCTACCGCGATCAGGGCGCACGCTTCGCCAAATGGCGCGCGGTCTTGGGTATCGCCGTGCAAACGCCCAGCGCATCGGGCATCGCCGCCAATGCCGAGATGCTGGCGCGCTACGCCGCCGCGTGCCAGAGCGAAGGCATCGTGCCGATCGTCGAGCCGGAAGTGCTGATGGACGGCGAGCACACCATCGAACGCTGCGCCGAGGTGAGCGAAGCCGTGCTGCACGCGGTGTTTCGCGCCCTGCACCGCCACCACGTGGCGCTCGAACTCATGTTGCTCAAACCGAACATGGTCGTACCCGGCAAGGCGCAGCCCAGCGCCGCGCCTACGGCGGTCGCCGAAGCGACGCTGCAAGTCCTGCGCCGGACGGTTCCCGCTGCCGTGCCGAGCATCAACTTCCTCTCCGGCGGCCTGAGCCCGGAAGATGCGACGGCCAACCTGAACGCCCTGAATCAGGCGAGCGGGCCGTCGCCCTGGCGGCTCAGCCTCTCCTACGGCCGCGCCCTGCAGGAGCCGGCGCTGCGCGCCTGGGGCGGCAAACCCGGAAACGTCCCGGCCGCGCAGCAGGCGCTGCTCAAACGGGCGCGCCTGAACAGCCTGGCGATGCGCGGGAGCTATACGGCGGAGATGGAAAAGGTTTGAGGCGATGCCGGGCTGTGGCAGCCCGCATGGATGGGAATTCCGTCCCGTTGAATTTACGGAGAGTGGCGTATTTATTGGCCTGGCAGCCAGTTTTTATTGTAGAACGCCATTTGGTACGGCCTGCGACGATGGCATGAAATTAAAACGGGAGGGGCCGACGCCTCTCCCGCACCTTCATCAACCGGCAGCCGTCATGTCGAACGACTGCAACACCGCCCACTCCGCCTGCAAACGTCCGCGCAGCCCCGTACTGGCCGGCACGAAAGGCAGGCGGACATCGGCTGCACACCACCCCTGATCGGCGAGCAGCGCCTTGAGCGGCGCCGGATTGGGTTCGGTGAACAGATCACGGATCAGCGGTTGCAGCGCCACCACGATGCGCCGGGCAGCGGCCAGTTCGCCGCTCGCCAGCAGCTCGCGGATGCGCACGTGCCAGCGCGGCAGGATGTGCGCCGAGGCGGCGATAGTGCCGTGCGCACAGAGACAGAGGGCAGCGAAGTTCTGGCTGTCGTCGCCCGAGAAGACGCGCAGCGGCGTTTCGTGCACCAGACGCAGCAGGCGTTCGACGCTGCCGCCGCATTCCTTGACGCCCACCACACGCGGATCGCGAGCCAGCGCCTGCAGGGTCTCCAACTCGACATTGACGCCGGTGCGATAGGGGATGTTGTAGATGAGAACGGGCAGATCGGCGGCTTCGACAATCGCCTCGAAGTGGCGCTGCACGCCTTGCTGCGACGGCCGCACATAAGCCGGTGGCGTCGCCAGCAGGCCGTCCGGACGCAGCGCGGCGAGGCTGCGCGCCTGCTGCACGGCGGCCTGCGTCGCCGGCTGCGAAAGGCCGAGTACGATGGGCAGCGCCGGTGCCGCTGCGCGCAGGGTGGCGAAAATCGCCTCCTGCTCACCGGGCAGCAACAGCGCACCCTCGCCCGTTGTCGCTCCGGCCACCAGCCCGGCGATGCCGTGTGCAGCGAGATGGCGGGCCAGACGCGCAAGCGCGACGTGGTCGATGGCGTCGGCCCGGAACGGGGTGACGATGGGAACCCAGATACCTTCAAAAATCGGATGCATGATAAGCCTCATAAAAACGGATTGAGTGGAACCGTTCCGCCGGCAAGGCGCCGGATCGAGGCTTGAATCAAGTTTGCAGAGAAGCTTGCAGCGGCTGTTTCAATCCCGTCCGGCATTCCGCCTGACGGGACGCGACATCCCCGTCAGTGGAGAAGTCGTTTGGATTTCAGCCCGGCCACGCGCACGCACGCCGTCGCGCTGGCGGCGGGAGAGATCGAATGAAGATGATCGATGTGCATGAGAGATTCGCTACACAGGGCTGAACGGGCAATGTAGCACAGGAAGGCGGTACCGAATCACTGCCCGTAGTCCGGCCCGATCTCTTCGTACAGCCATTTTCGGAAGGCGTGCACCGCATCGTGGTCGGCCACCGCATGGGGCATCACGAGGAAATAGGCGTAGGCCGAAGGCATGGTGATCGAAAAGGGGACGACGAGGCGGCCGGCCGCGACGTCGGCTTCGACCTGCGGCTTGAGGATCAGCGCGACGCCCTGCCCTTCGAGGACGGCTTCGAGGGCCAGGATGGAGTTGGAGAAGCGCGGTCCGCGCTCGGTGTCGATGCCGCTGACGCCGGCGAGTTTGAGCCATTCGTCCCAGTTCGGCCGTTTCTCGACGTCCGGAATCGATTCGTCGTGGATCAGGATGTGGCTGCCGAGATCCTGCGGCGTGCGCAGGGGCGGCTCGCCGGCCTGCAGGCGCGGGCTGCAGACCAGCACGTAGTCGGGCGTGATGATCTTTTCGACCTGATAGCCCGGATAGAGTCCGGTGCCGAAACGGATCGCGATCTCGCTCGCCTCGTTGTGTGGGCTGCCCGCATCCTTTACCGGCCCGAGCACGGTCTGCGGGCCGTCAATATTGTCCGGGTTGGCCGAAATGCGCAGCGCCAGCTGCGGATGCGCCACGGAAAAGCGCGCCAGGCGAGGCACCAGCCAGCGCGTGGCGAAGGCCGGCGGGGCGACGACGTTGAGCGCCAGGCCCTTGTCCGGCCGCGTGCCGTCCACGCCGGCGGCGAAGCAGTCCAGGCCGTCGCGGATCTTCGGGAACATCGCCAGACCGTCCTCGGTCAGCTGCAGCGCGTTCGGGCGGCGCTTGAAGAGCGGCGTGCCGAGCCAGGCCTCGAGCGTCTTGATCTGCTGGCTGACCGCCGCCGGGGTGACGTGCAACTCCTCGGCGGCCTTCTTGAAGCTCAGATGGCGCGCCGCGGCTTCGAAGGTGCGCAGGGTGGACAGCGGGGGAAGGCGATAAGCCACGATGAACGCTCGCGAATGAGGGCGGTATGGATGCGGAAAGGCGTACTGGTTAAGTTTTTCTAACCCCGATCATAACAAACCATTGTTTGCTGCACCGCAACAACGACACTATATTCACGCCATGCCCCCCGATCAAGCAGAGAAGGAGCAAGCCATGACCCTGAAGAACTTTCTGGCCCGCCTTAGCGGAGCGCACCACGACGGGCGACAACGCCAGACCGGGGCCGCTAGCCCCGGCAACTTCCTCCCTGGCCTCAGACCGGTGGTCGACGAGGTCGATACGTATTTCGACGACGTGTTCGCCGCGCTGGCGCATGACGCGCCGACAAAGGGCGGCGCCCCGCCCGCGAGCGGCAGGAGAAGCGAAATGAGAGCACCGAAACTATTACCGTGGGTCGCCCGCAAGGCGGGCATCAACGACGAGCTGGCCTTGAAGCTGTGGCGCCGTGCCGCCGGCGAATCGGAAGTACTGTGCGGCAACTGCGACAGCGCCGACTACCATGCGGCGGCGATGAGCCGTTTCCTCGACCTCGTCGAGGACGAGTCGGAAACGTATTGCCGCGAACCGGCGGCAGGCGCGCGCACGAGCTGGATATGGCGCCACGAGCGGCGCATGTCGCAACTGAACATGGCCGCCGCGCAGGCAATCTGCCGGCTCTGGCAAAGCAACTGGCTGACCTTTTTCGCCGCGCAGAAGCCCTCCGCGCTGCGCCTGCGCTAGCCTGCCAGCCACCTGCCGCCACGCAGGCGGCCGGCGCCGGGCGCCGCGCCTTTCCGTAGCTTTCCCCACTGCTTTCCGGCTTCACGCTCGCTTCACACGCCATTCACCGAGCGCACACGCCGCGCGCATCAGGCGCTCACATCACCTCGCCATACTCGTTCCAGACCCATCACCAGGAGACGAGCGATGAAAAACCCCTTGCTGCAAAAATGCCTGCTGCTCGCGCTGATCGGCGCGCTGCTGCTGATTCCGCTGTCGATGATCGAGAGCACGATCAACGAGCGCACGGCGCATCGGGCCGAGGCGATCCGCGCGATCGCCGCGAGCTCGGCCGGCGAGCAGTCGATCGGCGGGCCGGTGCTGACGATTCCCGTCGAGGAGGAATACGACGACGAGCAGATCGAAAACAGCAACGGCGAACAGCGGACGAAGACGATACGCCGCAAGCGCACGCACACGCTCACCGTGTTGCCGCGCCAGGTACATCTCGACGGCGGGCTCAACGTCGAGAAGCGCGCCTACGGCCTGCACGAAACCGCCGTCTTCGAGCTGCAGGGCGCTCTTGCCGGCAGCTTTGAAACGCCGGATGCGGCGGCCCTGCCCGAACTTGGCAAGAACGCACGCCTGACCTGGGGAACGCCAGCCCTCTCGGTCGGCATTGCCGACGCGCGCGGCATCACCGGCGAGCCGAAGGTCGAGCTCGGTGGCAAGCGCCTGGATTTGCGCCGGGGCACCAAAGCCGCCTGCCTGAAGACGGGATTCCATGCCCTGGCCGACACGCCGCACGACGGCAAAGTGGGCACTCTGCCCTTCCGCATCGAGTTGCGCCTGGCCGGCACCGGCAGCGTCGGCTTTGTGCCGCTCGGCGAAATCTCCACCGCCGAACTGCGCGGTAACTGGGCGCATCCGAGCTTCAGCGGCGACTTCCTGCCGCGCAGCCGCGAGATCGGCGCCGATGGCTTCACCGCCCGCTGGAGCACCACGGCGCTCGCCGCGAACGCCGGCAGTGCGCCAATCGACGGCAACGCCAGCGGCTTTCAGGTGCGCCTGATCGACCCGGTCGACGTTTATCGACAGGCGCTGCGCGCGGTGAAATATGGCGTACTGTTCATCGTCCTCGCCTTCTCGGCTTTCTTCACCTTCGAACATCTGCGCAGCCTGCCGATCCACCCGATCCAGTACCTGCTGGTCGGCCTCGCGCAGGCGGTTTTCTTCCTGCTGCTGACCAGCCTCTCCGAACACATCGCCTTCGCGCTCGCCTATCTCGCCGCCGCGGCGGCGTCGATCGCGCTGATCGCCATCTATCTCGCGGCGATCCTGCACGGCTGGCGCCGCGGGCTGGGCTTTGCCGGCGCGCTGGCGACCCTCTACGCGGCGCTGTTCGGCATCCTGCGCTCAGAACAGAACGCCCTGCTGCTCGGCTCGCTCCTGCTCTTCGTCGCACTCGCCAGCCTGATGCTCGGCACCCGGCGCATCGACTGGTATCGCCTGGGCAAACCGGCCGACGCCGCCGGCGAAAGCGCCCGCTGAGCCGCGTGCAAAAAGCCATGCAGCTTGCCGCCTCTTCGGGGGTGGCGAGGCGCCGGCCAGCGCGGCGACGGAGGCAACGAGCCCCCGATCGATCTCCGATTACCTGACTGCGAAGCAGTAGAACAAGCCGTTGCCCCCCGTGCCGCGCAGGGCGTTCTGGCTGCAGCCGCTCGACGGGTGCGAGTGGTTCCATGACTTGGCCGGTGCCTTGTCGTTCAGCCCCTGCCGGTCGTGATGGCCGACCTGCGCCACCCCCTCGCCATTTTTCGTCCAGTTGCCACAGGTCGTATCCTGCTCGCCGGGAAAGGCTTCGCCGTACGAGTCCGAACCGGTCAGGATGTCGTGCATGTTCGGCTTGTCGCCCCGGCCATTGACGACCTCGCCTTTCTCGGTGAGCGCCGTCTGCTTGTCGAGATGGTTGTCGCGGTGGAGTTCATCCACGTCGCGTGCGATGAGTACGCCTTTGGCGTTATACCAGGGGCCATGCCCGATCCGGTCGCGCGCATTGACCGCCGGTGCGCCGGCCGTGGCGCTGGTGCTCAGGTAGGCGTGCCAGGTTCGCTTGCCCGCCCCGACGGCTTGCGCGAGCGTCTGGCAATGCTTGTCGGCGCCCGCTAGCCCGCCCAGATTCGCCCCGTCGCCGGAGCCGACGCTGGTCACGAAAAATCCCATTTTCGGCTGCGCGGCGCCCGGCGCGGCGTGGAGTCCGGCGCTGAAGCCAGCGGACGCGAGAGTGAAGATGGCAAGCAGCGATAAGCTCGATCGGGTGTTCATCGGAGTTCTCCTTGGAAAGTCGGCCGGGATCGTCGCGAACCGGCGCTCGCCCAGTCAATCTGGATCAAAGCGCCGGCGAAATCAATCGCACCCGGCGCCGGCAGGCCGCTTCCCGGAGATAGCCCCGAAAAAAATCCTACTGCAACGGTGTGCCGTTCAATTCCGCCTGCTCTTCCGGGGAAAAAAGGCGCGAGCGCGTGAGGAAACTGACGCCTTCCGGCCCCTCGAGCGAGAAATAGCCGCCCCCGCGCGTTTCGATGACGTCGATGATGAGTTGCGTATGTTTCCAGTGCTCATACTGGCTCTTGCCCATGTAGAACTGACAGCCGCCGATTTCTCCGAGCAGCACGTCCGCCGGGCCGACCATCAATTCGCCCGGCAGCAAACAGTTGGCTACGCTGCCCTCGCAGCAGCCGCCGGATTGATGGAACATCATCGGGCCATGCTTCTGCCGCAGGCGGTCAATCAACGCCAGGGCGCTTTCCGTTGCAATTACGCGTTCAACCATATCAATCTCCTGAATTGTGACGGGGAACCCGGTCACCCCATAACGGGTACCACAATACGACTGGGCGGATATTGAAGAAGATGAAGCCCCCCGTCTGTAACCGGAGTCACACAGGCGCTTGCCAAATGCCTAGGGCGCACAGCGGAAAGGCAGGTGATCGGCCGCCTCGTCGCGATACGCCGCGATCACGCCGCCCTGCCGTTCGAGGTGGCGGCCGATCAGCTCGCGCATCGCCGGGTCGGCGATCCAGTGCGCCGAATGCACGACGGTCGGCGTGAAACCGCGCGCGATCTTGTGCTCGCCGCCAGCCCCCGGCTCGAAGCGCAGCAGGCCCTCGTGCAGGCAGTAGGCGATGCCCTGATAGAAGCAGAGCTCGAAATGCAGGCTGTGGTAGTTGCCGCTGCAGCCCCAGTAGCGGCCGTACAGCGCCTCGTCGCTGCGGAAACAGAGCGAAACTGCAACCGGCTCGCTTCCGTCGCGCGCGATGAAAACGACCATGCGTCGGCCCAGCGCCAGCGCCAGATCGGCAAAACACGCGGCGGTGAACACCGCGTGGTTGTTGAACTTCTCGAAGGTCGCGGCGTACAGCGCGTGCAGCGCGGGCCACTCGGCCGGATCGACCTCGTCGCCGTGCCGCACCTCGATGGCGAGGCCGCTCTCGCGCACGCGCCGCCGCTCGGCCCGGACCTTGCGCCGCTTCTCGGCGGCAAAAGTCGCGAGATAGCCGTCGAAATCGCCGCAACCCTGGTCGATCCAGTGGAACTGCACGTTGTGGCTGGTCAGCAGCCCGGCGCCTTGCAATGCCGTGCGATCGGCCGCATCGGGAAAGGCCACGTGCCACGACGAGGCGGCGTACTCGCCGGCCAGCGCCAGCGCGCCGTCGATCAGCGCGTGCCGGATGCGCGGCGCGTCTGGCCCGTCGGCCACCAGCAGACGCGGCCCGGCAGCCGGCGTATGCGGCAGGCCGCTCAAGAGCTTCGGGTAATAGACGCGGCCGAGCTGCTCGTAAGCCGACGCCCACGACCAGTCATGAATGAAGTCGCCAAGCGAATTGAAACGGACGTAGAGCGGCAGCACGCCGAGCACGCCGCCCTTCCCATCGCTCGCCACCAGATGGCGCGCCACCCAGCCCCACTCCCGCCCGGCCGCGCCGTGCCGCTCGAGGATCGCCAGAAAGTCGGCGTTAAGGAAGGGATGGCCCGGCGGACAGAGACGAGCCCAGACCTCGCGCGGAATGGCGTCGGCTGAATCGCGGGAGCTGATCGTGATCGCGGGCATCGAGGGTGGCTTTCGGTAAGGCTTTCGGCGGTGAGCCCTGTGCTGACTGCCAACCGGCGCATTCGGTTCCCCCACAGTCGCGAGCTGCGGGCAGGAACCTCGTTACGGCGGCTCTGTTTTTAGCGTCGGGAGAACAAGCCATGCCGTCCCTGTAAAAAATCACCCCTGCCTGTGGTTTGACGATCAGGCCGAACAGGCCGCCGACTTCTATCCCGCCATTTTCCAGGACTCGCGGATCGGAAAAATTTTTCGCTACGGCGAGGCCGAGCGAACGGCTGCGCCCGGCGGGACTCCAATACGGCAAGGCAAACCCGAAGCCGGGATTGCGGATCTCGTAAGAACGATGCGCCGTGAGAGGAGAACGACCATGAACTTTTCACTATGCGACCTGACGACAAAGAGCTGCAAGCCGTGCGAAGGCGGGGTTCCGCCGCTCGAACAGCGGGAAATCGAGCGCTTGTTGAAGAGTCTGGACGGCTGGGAGCAGCTTGGCGACGAGCTGGTCAAGACCTACCACTTCAAGAACTACTACGAGACGATGGCCTTCGTGAATGCGACGGCTTGGGTTTCGCACCGCGAGAATCATCATCCCGATCTCGGGGTCGGCTACAACAAATGCCGGGTACGCTATTCGACGCACGCGATCGGCGGCCTGTCGGAGAACGACTTCATTTGCGCGGCGAAAATCGACAGCCTGCAAACGCTTGCGGGCGCCTGATGTCGACTGCGGAAACGCCCGGCCTCGAGCAGATCGCCGCGCGGACGCTGGCGCATTACAACCAGCGCGCCGAGGCTTTTCGCGAGGGGACGCGCAATCACGATGTGAGCCAGAACATCGACGCGCTGCTGCGCCATATCGGCGGAGAGTCGTCGTCCGAAGCGTCGTTCGCCACGCCGTTTACTATTCTCGACTTCGGTTGCGGGCCGGGGCGCGACCTCAAGGCCTTTACCCGGCTCGGCCATCTGGCGATCGGCCTCGACGGCGCCGAGCGCTTTGCACAGATGGCGCGGGCCGAGAGCGGCTGCGAAGTCTGGCAGCAGGATTTCCTGGCGCTCGATTTACCGGACGAGCGCTTCGACGGCGTGTTCGCCAACGCCGCGCTGTTCCATGTACCGAGCCGGGAACTGCCGCGCGTGCTGCGGCAATTGCACGCGACGCTGAAACCCGGCGGCGTACTCTTCTGCTCCAACCCGCACGGCGCGAACGTCGAGGGCTGGAACGGCGAACGCTACGGCGCGTATCTCGACCTCGAAACCTGGCGCCGCCACATGGCCGCGGCGGGCTTTGTCGAACTCGAACACTACTACCGCCCGACCGGCCTGCCGCGCGACCAGCAGCCGTGGCTGGCAAGCGTCTGGCGCAAACCGACGGCTTGAGCGGTCGGAGGGCGGACGAGGCGGAAGAGGCGAAAGAACTCGCCGGCGCCGCGCCGTGTCCAACAGCAGGGAAATTTCCAGGGCTGCACCATGAGCTTTGTTCTCCAGCTTCCCGCAAAGATCCGTGCCGAACTCGAAGCGCAGGCCAGCGCCGGCTATCCCGACGAGACCTGCGGCGTGCTGCTCGGCCGGGCGGAAGGCGAGCGGTGCACCGTGCTGGCCGACTACCCGGCCCGCAACCTGAACCACGAGCGTTCGCGCGACCGTTTCGAACTCGATCCGCACGACTATCTGGCGGCCGAAGACGCCGCCTCCGTCGCCGGGACCGCGGTGCTCGGGATCTGGCACAGCCACCCCGACCACCCCGCGCGGCCGAGCGAAACTGACCGCGAGATGGCATGGCCCGGCTGGTCCTACGTGATCCTTTCGGTCGGCGCCGGTGGCGTCGTCGACCTGCGCTCCTGGCGCATCACCGGCGAGGAGTTTTGCGAAGAGGAGGTTCGTCATGTCTGAGAGCGTTGGCAAAACCGTCAGCATCCGCATCCCCACCCCGCTGCGCGGCTATACCGGCGGCGCCGACCAGGTGGCGGTGCGCGCGGCGAACGTCGGCGAGGCGCTGGCGGCGCTCGGCGAGATACACCCGGGAATCCTCGAACGCGTTCTCGCGCCGGGCGGCGAGTTGCGCCAGTTCGTCAACATTTACGTCGGGCCCGACAATGTCCGCGTACTGCAAGGACTGTCGACGCCGGTCAGCGCCGGTGCCGTGCTCGCCATCATTCCGGCGGTCGCCGGCGGCAGCGGCAAGGACCGGCGGCTCGCCGAACTGCGCGCCACGATTGCCGAAGTCGGCCCGGCCGAGGCGCTCGCCGAGCAGGCCAAGGGTGCCGTACTGCTCGATGTGCGCGAGGCCGACGAGGTGGCGCAGGGCAGCCCGCCGGGCGCGCTGCGTCTGAACCGGGGTTTTCTCGAGCTGCGCATCGAGGCGGCGGTGCCCGATTACGAGCGCCCGCTGCTGACGCTGTGCGGCGGCGGCGTGCGTTCGCTGTTCGCCGCCGAGAGCCTGCAGCGCCTGGGCTACCGGCAGGTCGCCTCGGTCGCCGGCGGCTTTGCGCGCTGGAAGGCCGAAGGGCTGCCGTTCGAGCAGCCGCGCGGGATGAGCGGCGAGGAGCGCGAGCGCTACAGCCGGCACTTGGCGATGCCCGAGGTCGGCGAGGCCGGGCAGGCGAAACTGCTTGCCAGCAAGGTGCTGCTGGTCGGCGCCGGCGGCCTCGGTTGCCCGGCGGCGCTCTATCTGGCGGCGGCGGGCGTCGGTACGCTGGGCCTGATCGATCACGACCGGGTGGAGCGCAGCAACCTGCAGCGCCAGGTGCTGCATACCGACAGCCGGGTCGGGCAGCTGAAGGTCGATTCGGCGCGCGCCAGCCTGTCGGCGCTGAACCCCGGCATCCATCTCGAGACCTACCCGGAGCGCCTGTCGAGCGCCAACGTCGAGCGCCTGTTCACCGGCTACGACGTGGTGGTCGATGGCTCCGACAACTTCCCGACGCGCTACCTGGTGAACGACGCCTGCGTGAAGCTCGGCATTCCCAACGTGCACGGCTCGGTGTACCGCTTCGAGGGCCAGGTCAGCGTCTTCTGGCCGGCCTATGCGCAGCGGCGCGGCCCGTGCTACCGCTGCCTCTACCCCGAGCCGCCGCCGCCCGAACTGGCACCCTCCTGCGCCGAGGCCGGCGTGCTCGGCGTACTGCCGGGGATCGTCGGGCTGCTCGAAGCGATCGAGACGATCAAGCTGCTGCTCGGCCTCGGCGATCCGCTGGTCGGCCGCCTGCTGTGCTACGACGCCCTGCCCGGCCGCTTCACCGAATACGCCCTGCAAGCCGACCCAAACTGCCCCTACTGCGGCGCCGGCCGCGAGTTTCCCGGCTACGTGGACTACGCGGCCTTCTGCGCGGCGGCGGCATGAGCACGCCAAGGATGTGCGCATGAACGCTGCCGATCTGCTCGCCGCCGTCGGCCACACGCCGCTCGTCGAGATTCCCTTCGCCGGCGAGGTGGCGCCGGGCGCCAGGTTGTTCGCCAAGCTCGAGAGCGTCAATCCCGGTGGCTCGATCAAGGACCGGCCAGTCGCCCGCATGCTCGCGCGCGCCCAGGCCGCCGGGCGTTTTGCCGGCGGCCGGCGCCTGCTCGACTCGTCGTCGGGCAACGCCGGTATTTCCTACGCGATGTTCGGCGCCGCGCTCGGCATTCCGGTGACGCTGGTGGTGCCGGGCAACGCCAGCGCCGAGCGCCTCGACCGCATCCGCGCGCACGGCGCCGAACTGATCCTGACCGACCCGATCGAGGGCTACGACCATGCCCTGCGTACCGCGCAGCGCCTGGCCGCCGAGCGCCCGGAGCGCTACTGGCACTGCGACCAGTACGCCAACGAAGACAACTGGCGGGCGCACTACGAGGGCACCGGCGAGGAGATCCTCGCGCAACTCGCCGAACGCGGCTGCGGACCGCCCGACGCGCTGATCGCCGGCGTCGGCACCGGCGGCACGCTGACCGGACTCGGCCGCCGCTTGCGCCGGGAAAATCCGGTTCTCCTGATTGCCGCCGCGATTCCCGAGACCTTTCCCGGCATCGAGGGACTCAAGCCGCTCGGCCAGCCGGAGGACATCGTGCCGCCGCTGCTCGACGCGAGCCTGATCGACCGGCGTTTCGACGTCACGCTCGACCAGGCGGCGGCGATGTGCCGGCGCCTGGCCGGACTCGGACTCTACGTCGGCCCCTCCTCCGGCGCCTTTGTCGACGTCGCCTTGCGTCTGGCGGCCGGCGGCGGGCCGCGCATTCTGCTGACCGTGCTCAGCGACACCGGCGAACGCTACGTATCGACCGGCCTGTGGCGCTGATCCGGGCGGTGCCCCAAGCGCTAGCGGCACGCACTTGCCGCGCACTTACCACCCTCCTCGCGCAAGGCCGCAGGGCGAACTATATTGAAAATCTGGATGGCGGAATTTCCTTCGCTTTCCACGACAAGAGGAGAAGATCATGGGAATCGCGATCACTTTAAAAGACTATCTCCGCAGTCATCACGCCGACTTCGAGGTGATGCCCCACGCACATACCGGCTGCAGTATCGACACCGCTTCCAGCGCCCACGTGCCGGGCGATCGCCTGGCCAAATCGGTGTTGCTGAAGGACGATGAGGGCTACGTCATGGCGGTGCTGCCGTCGACCTGCCATGTGGCGTTCAATACGCTCAATCAGCGCATGGGCCGGCATTTGCAACTGGCCCGCGAGTGGGAACTCGAGGAACTGTTCGAGGATTGCGAACCGGGCGCCGTACCCGCACTCGGGCCGGCCTATGGACTGAAAACGGTCATCGACGAGCGCCTCACCGCGCATAAGGACGTCTACTTCGAGGCCGGCAGCCACGAGGAGTTGATTCACATGCGCATGGACCAGTTTCTCGACCTGATGGGCAATTCCTACCGGGCACAGTTCGCCCGCCACATGTAGGCGAGCTATAGGCCAAAGCAGGCCAAACGCGTCTTTTCGGGGGCGCGTTTCTTGCGTCAGGCACTTGGCGGCAAGAAGCAGTTCCAACGAGGAACAAACACCGGGTGAAGGAGTCACATAGGACGGAGAGATTCTGCTTCAGGGCCGGGTCAGGCGAGAGATGGAAGCCTGAAAACGCTGGCGCAGGAACGGATTCGAGCGGCCTGAAGCGATTGCGTTCCGCGCCGGAGCGTGTCACTTCGTCGTCTCTTTCGCCTTTGCGAAGGACAATCCGCGATGAACAATGTGTATTCCAAACTGGTCGGAAAGATTTCCCGGCGCTTCGGAAAACATGGCGCGAGTGGGGAAGTTGATCGTGCTTATGTTTCCGAGTTTACGGGGTTCATCGACCAATTTCTGAAAGAACACCCGGACGTGGTGAAAGACCAGTGGGTCGGCAGAGAGATCTACTGGGATAAAAACGTGGATTTCGCCGACGAGGCGAAGGCCACGAAAGACAGCGTGCCGGAAGACGGTTACGGCTTCTACTATTCGGCGTGGCTCGAGCAGGGCAAACACCCCGTTGAAGACGCGGCGCAGAAACACTGAGTTTGAGTAATCAAGAGATCGAATGCGCCCGCCCGGGCCACCTGAGGATATGTGGCGGAGTCTTGGGCGAGTCGAAGCGAGCCATTGCGCGACGATAGGCGTCCGTCGCACAGATGGACCAGTGTCCGTATGACGCCGGACGTAGTGTGAAGGAGGAGAAAATGTCACTCCATATCGGAGACGTAGCGCCTGACTTTACGGCGGAAAGCACGGAAGGAACAATTCATTTCCACGACTGGATCGGCGATGGCTGGGCAATCCTGTTCTCGCATCCCAAGGATTTCACCCCGGTGTGCACGACAGAACTCGGTTATATGGCGAAGCTTGTTCCCGAGTTCGAAAAGCGCCACTGCAAGGTCATCGGATTGAGCATCGATTCGGTAGCCGACCACCGGCGCTGGATGAAGGACATCGAGGAAACCCAGGGCACCAAGGTCTGCTATCCGCTGATCGGCGATACCGATCTGACCGTCGCCAAGCTGTACGACATGCTGCATCCGAACGCCAGCGGGACCGCCGAGGGACGCACCGCGGCCGATAACGCGACCGTGCGCTCGGTCTTCGTGATCGGGCCGGACAAGACGATCAAGCTGATGATCACCTATCCGATGAGCACCGGCCGCAACTTCGACGAAATCCTGCGCGTCCTCGACTCGATCGAACTGACGGCCGAGTACAAGGTGGCGACGCCGGTCAATTGGCACGCCGGCGAGGATGTCATCATCGTTCCCTCGGTCAAGGACGAGGAAGCACGCGAAAGATTCCCCGAAGGCTGGACGGCGCCGAAGCCGTACATGCGCATCGTGCCGCAACCGCACTGAGCGTAGGCGGCAACGCCGGAGTCCGGTGGCTCGCCTGGGCCTGCCACCGGCGCGATGCACGATCCGCGGCGAAAAAAATTGGCGCGCGGATGAAACTTCATCAGTGATCGTTCTGTCGACTAACTTTACTGGCTTTCACGTGCGGCAATCGCCGCACCGGAAGCCGCCGTGAAACGCCTCGCCGAAGCGGTGGATGGAAGCGCGCCGTTGTCGGCGGCCGGGATCTGGCAGCGTCTTCCCGGTATCGCCGCAAGGAACGCGACGTCCGATGCGGAAGCGGGTGTGGTACGGGTTTTTCCATGTCTTGCAACGCAATCCAGCAATCAAGGCGACGCCGATACGAGCTTCACCTGCGTATTGGCGCTGCCATTTTTCAGGAGGCAGCAACATGAGCAATCGGATACAACAGAATCCTCTGGAGAATCCCTGGACTTACAACCGGGAAAGCTTTGGCACGCTGGCACAGATCATCATCGCGATGGTGGAAGCCAACGGCAATTTCTACAGGCGGCAAATCGAAGCGGCCGAGGCGGCGACAACGGAAAATTCGCGGCAACTCAGATCCCTGCTGAAAAAGACCGGAGAAATATCGACGGCGCTCGAGCAATGGTCCGGACTTTTCCAGTCACGAATGGAGAATTTCGCGGAAATCAACAAGGCTTGGTCCAAGATCACCTTGGCGACGCTGACCGAAATGAACGAACTGCTCGGCTCGTCGCTGCCGGTTTCTACCGGCGCCAAGCAGAAGAAACAGAAAGCCGAGAGCCCGATAGAGGCCACGCCGGCCGCACGGGCCACACCGGCCGCACCGCTACCTGCCGGCGAGCGGCGTTTCATGGCGACGATGATCGCCTTCCCCGAACGGCGCGCGGCGATGCTGGCGAAGGCGGAAGCGAAGAATGCCGGCGCCCGCAGCCACGGCAACGCGAGCGCAAGGCGGAGCGCCTGACGCGGGTCGCAAGACGGTTTCGAGATGAGGCGAGAGCAAGCTCGAGGCAGTCCGGCCTGAGTCTGGGGACGTACTGCCGAATCAAGCCATGGGTGTTTTCGTCAGGCGAACGCTATCGTAGTCGATAAATCCGATCTCGCCCGAGGAACGGGCGATTCCAGCGACGGGAGGTATGGGTCGAAACGCTCCATTCGGTTTAAGATAAAGATCTGAACCGGAGGTCATATGCGTTTTGTCGCGCCCGATCGCTACGCAGCGTTGCAGGCGACGGGCAAGCTGCCGTCGCCCAAGGGCGTCGCCTTGTCGATCATCCGCCTGCTGCAGCGCGACGACTTCCGGATTACCAATCTGGTCCAGCTGGTTCAATCCGATCCGGCAATCGCCGGGCGCATCCTTTACTTCGCCAACGCCGCTGCCTTCGGCCGCTCGCGCCCGATCGCCTCGCTGCAACGCGCCATCGTCGCGCTCGGCTCGTTTCGCGTGCGGGATCTGGTGATCGGGCTGTCGGTCATGCACAGCCACCGCAGCGGGCAGTGCTCGGCCTTCGATTACGAAGGCTTCTGGGGACATTCGCTGGCGACCGGCATCGCGTGCCAGGAACTCGCCCATTTCGCCCAGCTCGCCAGCGAGGAGATCTTCACCATCGGCCTGCTGGCCAGGATCGGCGAACTGGGGCTGGCGTCGATCTACCCCGACGAGTATGCCGACCTGCTGCTCGCCGCGCGCGACTGTCAGCTCGAAATGGCACCGCTCGAGCAGGAGCGTTTCGGCATGGACCACCACGAGCTCGCCGCGACCATGCTCGCCGAGTGGGGCCTGCCCGAGATGCTGATCGAGGCCACCTTCCACCACGAGAACCCGGATGCGGCCGGCTTTGCCGACGGTTCGCGGGTCCAGACGTTGACCCACTCGCTGAACCTGGCCAGCCTGCTGGCCCACCTCTGCATGGTCGACGAGGAAGCGCGCTGGGGGCTGCTGCCCGCACTGCTGGCGCGTGCGGCGCGTCTCGGCATCGGCGGCGATGCGCTCAACGAACTGGTCGATCGCATGGTCGTGCGCTGGCGCGAATGGGGAAGCAAGCTGCAGGTGCGCACGCAGGACATTCCGCCGTTTGCCGACATTCTTGCCGCCACCCCCCCGATCCGCCGCATGGTCGCCGTGGCCGACAGCGAAAAACGGACGCGCTTGCCGTGCCTGCACGTCCAGCTGATCGGCATCGCGCTCGAAGAACTCGCCCCCTTGATGCAGCAGATCGAGGATCTCGGCCATCAGCCCGTTCTCGTCGATGACACGGCGGAAGGCCTGGCCGAGGCGCTGCGTCATCCGGCGCAGATTGTCATCGCCGACCTGGCGATGCCGGTTCGCCAGGCGACCGATTATTGCCGCAGCCTGCGCCAGAGCCCGGCCGGCAAGGAAAGCTACGTCCTGCTTCTGGCAGCGCCGGAAGACGAGGGGCGGATTCTCGAAGCGATCGACGCCGGCGCCGACGACGTGCTGGTCAAGCCCTTCAACGTGCAAACCCTGCGCGTGCATCTGAACACGGCGGCGCGCATGCTGATCCTGCGCGAGGAAATCCATCGCGACCGCATCGGCATCATGCGCTCGACCGACGAGTTCGCGGTGGCCCAGAAACGGCTCCTGCAGGATGCGCTGACCGACACCCTGACGCAGCTGCCCAATCGCCGCTACGGGCTGGATTTCCTGGCCTCGGAGTGGATCTTCGCCCAGTCGAGCGGCGCACCGCTCGCCTGCCTGATGCTCGACGTCGATCACTTCAAGCGGATCAACGACAGCTACGGGCACGCGGCGGGCGATGCCGTGCTGCGCCAGCTGGCGGAGATCCTGAAGCGCACCTCGCGCTCGGAAGACATGGTTTTCCGCTATGGCGGCGAGGAGTTTGCCGCGGTGCTGACCAACGCCCCCCTGCGCGTCGCCCTGCAGATCGGCGAACGCATCCGGGCGCAGGTCGAGCAAGCCGTTTTCGAGTGGGAAGGGCTGCGGATTCCGGTCACACTGAGCATCGGCGCGGCGATGGCCGGCGCGGCGGAAGCGGATAGCCTGGCACTGATCCAGGCGGCGGACGCGGCCCTCTATCAGGCCAAGGCGGACGGACGCAACCGCGTAGTGGCTGCTGCCTGAGATTCGCCCGGCCGGCCGCCAGTAGTGCGGAGGCAAAGGCCGGCATTAACACCATAGCGATAAAGGCTGGTGCTAATGCCACAGAAGCAACTGCTGGCACTAGTACCACAGAAGCAAAGACTGGTATTAACACCACAAAGGCAAAGGCTGGCGCTAGCCATAGCGTCGCGCGGCCTCGACTGCCAGCCCGGCGCCGATGCTGCCGAACAGATCGCCCTCGACGGCGCGCGCCTGCGGCAAGAGCGCGGCGATGCGCTGGCGCAGGCGCGGAATGCCGCTCGAACCGCCGGTAAAGAACACCGTATCGATGCGCCCGGCCGCAACGCCGGCCTCGTGCAGCAGCGCGGCGACGGTCGCTTCGACCTTGTCGACGAGCAGCCCGGTGGCCAGATCGAACTCGCTGCGGGCGATCAGGTGCTGCAGATCGGGCGCCAGCCGATCGAGCAACAATGTCGTTTCCTCACGATCGGAAAGGGCGATCTTCGCCTGTTCGACCTCGTTGGCCAGCCAGTGGCCGGCGCGTTTCTCGATCAGCGCGAGCAGGCGTTCCATGCGCTCCGGATCGCGCGCATCGATCGCCAGGCGCTGCTGCTCGACCAGCGCCTGCCGCGTATAGGCGAAGTTGATCGTGTGCCAGGTGGCGAGGTTGAAGAAGATGCCGGAAGGCATCTCGCGCTCGCTCCTCAACAGGCTGCGGTAGCCGAGCAGCGGCATGACGCTGGCCAGGCTGAGCTGGCGGTCGAAATCGGTACCGCCGATATGTACGCCGCCATTGGCCAGCAGGTCGTCGTGCCGATCGGTCATTTTGGCGCGCTGCGGCGACAGGCGAACCAGCGAGAAGTCGGAAGTGCCGCCGCCGATGTCGGCGACCAGCACCAGCTCTTCACGATGGATTTCCGTCTCGTAGTGAAACGCGGCGGCGATCGGTTCGTACTGGAAGCTCACCTCGCGGAAACCGACCGCATGGGCAATCCCGGCCAGCGTCTCTTCGGCCGCCCGGTCGGCCTCGGCGTCGCCATCGACGAAATAGACCGGCCGGCCGAATACCGCCTGCTCGAACTGCCTGCCGCCCTGCGCGTCCGCGCGCCGCTTGAGGTCGGCGATGAACTGCCCGAGCAGATCGCGAAAGAGCAGCGAGCGGCCGTGCACTTCGGTCTTCCCGTCGATCAGGCTGCTGCCGAGCAGGCTTTTCAGCGAACGCATTAGTCGGCCTTCGTAGCCCGCCAGATAGTCCTCGAGCCCGGCACGGCCGAAGCGGGTCGTATCGTCCTCGGCGTTGAAGAAGACGACCGAGGGCAGCGTGACCTTGCCCTCCTCCAGCGCGAAGAGGCTGGGCTGCCCAGGACGCACGCAGCCGACGGTCGAATTGGAGGTGCCGAAATCGATACCGCAGGCGCGGGCAGGTGATGCTCTGTGCATGTTCAGTGGGGTGCGGCGTGAGGCGGGGCGGCGATCCTACGCGAGGGCGCGGACGATGTCCAGAACGCCCCGGCGTGGCACGCGCCTTACTCCGAGGGCAGCCCGGGTCCGGCGGCTTGCGGTGCCTGGTCGGACAGATCGATGCCGGTAATTTCCGCCTGCTCGATCAAGTGCGCGATGTATTGCTGGTAGGTGACCTGCTCGAGACGGCCGGTCAGATAGTCGCGAATCCTCGCCTGCACCGCTTCGAAGGGCAGCGCCTGGCCGGCGGCATAGCGGTCGATCAGGATGATGTGATGGCCAAAACGCGTCTCGACCAGATTCGGCAGGAGGCCGGCCTTGCCGAAAGCGAGCAGGGCCTCCCAGAACTCCGGCACCACCGAACCCGGCGACAGCTGGCCGAGCGCGCCGCCGAGCTTGGCGCTCGTGCAACTCGATTCTTCCTTGGCGACCTGCTCGAAAGCGGCGGGCTTGTTCTTGACGTGGAGCAGCGCCGCTTCGGCTTTCTGGATGACGGCTTTCTTGTCGGCGTCGCCGGTGCTGTCGAAAAGAATGTGGCGCACCTCGAACAGGTCGCCGCTGCGGAACTTTTGCGGATGACCGTCAAAATAGCGCCGGATCTCGTCGTCGAAAACCGGCTGCAGGACCACTTCGCGCTCGATCAGCTTCTCGATTGCCGCTTCCTCGTTGTCGGCCTCGATCTCGAGCGTCACGGCCCGCTGGCGCAGCAGGGTGCGGATCACCAGCGAGCGCGCGGCGGCCTCCCGCGGCTTCGGGGATTCGGCGAACTGGGCGATGGCCGCGTCGATCTCCACGTCGTCGATGCGCTCGCCATTGACGCTGATCCAGTTGGGCTGTTTCTTGTAGAAGGTAACGACGTTATCCATGATTTTCGGGAGCAAATGAGTTGGGGAATTCTCGACGCCGGGCGGCCTGCCGCGCTCGCGAAGGATCACTGCGGCGAAGTAGAGACAAGGCGAGAGGATACTACTGCTGCGGCCTTCGCAGTGGCTACTTTCGACGACAATCGCCGATCAGCCGGGGCAGATACCCTCGAGAGCACAGTAAACGCTCCGACGGCGCCCGCAGCCATTAAAACATCGCCAAAAACCCCTTACGAGGTCGTCGCGAAGCAGCTAAACTCCGCCCATAATGCAGTTGTCACTGAATTTGCAACAATTGCAGCTGAAAATCAGATCCGCAGCGCCTGATCGGTGCGCGACATGGCGAAAAACCTGGACGACAATCTCGCCAGCGCGTAACGCAATAAAGCCAGTGAAGGGAATGCAGCCAGATGGAGAATCGAGAGGATTTTACGGGACAGGTGGTGCTGATTACCGGGGGCTCCCGGGGGATCGGCTATGCAACGGCCGAGGCCTTCCTCAGACAGGGGGCGAAGGTGGCGATTTGTGCGGTCGACAAGGACCGTCTGGCAGGCGCCCTGGAGCAACTGGCGAAGCTCGGCGAAATCGCCGGATGGCCGGCGGATGTCGCCAACTACGACGCCGTCGAAGAACTCGTCCGCCTTACGCTGGCGCGCTTCGGCCGCATCGACGTACTGGTGAATAATGCGGCGCGTCTGGCCGTGGGCGATTTCGCGGAGCAGGATCGGGCGGCGATCGACCAGATCATCGACGTCAACGTCAAGGGCACCCTCTACGCGACCCGCACCGTCCTGCCGCATATGCTGGCAAGAGGTTCCGGCTGCATCATCAATATTTCCTCGTCACTGGGCACCTTCGGCATGGCGCGGGTGGCACCATACTGCGCCAGCAAGTTCGCCGTCGTCGGCTTTACCGAGGCTTTGGACCACGAAGTGAAGGACGCCGGGATTCGCGTCTACGGCATGACGCTGAGCATGTCGGCCACCGACATGCAGGTGCAATTCTCCGGCTATCGCCAGGGCATGCCCCCCGACATCGTCGCCGAAGAAATCCTGTTGCTGGCCGGCCCCAAGCCGCCGATCGAAACCGGCGCCTGCCTCGACACCTATCTCTGAGTCGGTGCCAGACCATCAGTAGTCCAAAACGGAAAACAAAAAGGCGGGGCGCCGAAACACCCCGCCTTTTTTTTTGCAGCAAAACGTCGACTAGAAGTGCAGCGGGCGCTTATCGCAGGCTAGCGCGGCTTCGTGCACGACTTCCGACAGCGTCGGGTGGGCGTGGCAGATGCGTGCCAGGTCTTCGGAGGCGGCACCGAACTCCATGGCGACCACGCCTTCCGAGATCAGCTCGGAGGCGTTGGCGCCGATGATGTGCACGCCGAGGATGCGGTCGGTCGTCGCGCAGGCCAGCATCTTGACGAAGCCGGTCGGGTCGCCCATGCCGAGTGCGCGGCCGTTGGCGGCGAACGGAATCTTGCCGACCTTGTAGGCGACGCCGTTGGCCTTAAGTTGTTGCTCGGTCTTGCCGACCCAGGCGATTTCCGGGCTGGTGTAGATGACGAAGGGAACCGTGTCGAAGTTGCAGTGACCGGATTGGCCGGCCATCATCTCGGCAACCATGACGCCCTCTTCCATCGCCTTGTGCGCCAGCATCGGACCGGTGACCACGTCGCCCACCGCCCAGACGCCCGGCAGATTGGTGCGACAGTGGCCATCAACCGTGATCTGGCCGCGCTCGTTGAGCTGCAGGCCGACCTTGTCGGCGTTCAGACCGTCAGTGTTCGGGATGCGGCCGACGGAGACGATCAGGCGATCGGCGTCGAGCTTCTGCGCGGCGCCCGCCTTGTCGGTGTAGGCGATCGAAACGCCCTTTTTGGAAACCTTGGTTTCGCCGATCGTGACGCCGGTATGGATCTTCAGGCCCTGTTTGGCGAAGACCTTGGCGGCTTCCTTGGCGACATCGACGTCGGCCACCGAGAGGAAGTCGGGCATCGCTTCGAGGATGGTCACTTCGGAACCGAGACGACGCCAGACGCTGCCCATTTCGAGGCCGATCACGCCGGCGCCGATGATCGCCAGCTTCTTCGGCACGGCGTCGATATCGAGCGCACCGGCGTTGTCGCAGACGATCTTCTGGTCGACCGGGATGCCCGGAAGATGACGCGCCTTGGAGCCGGTCGCGATGATTACCTGCTTGGCTTCGACGACTTCTTCACCCACTTTGACCTGCCAGCCGCCGGCGCTCTGCGCGACGAAGGAGCCGTGACCGTTGATCATCGTGACCTTGTTCTTCTTGAACAGGCCCTTGATGCCGCCGGTGAGCTGCGTAACGATGCCGTTCTTGCGAGCGACCATGGTGCCGACGTCGATCTTCGGCGTGCCGACCGAAATGCCTTGCGCGGCAAAGCTGTGGCCGGCTTCTTCGAAGAGGTGCGAAGTGTGCAGCAGGGCCTTCGACGGAATGCAGCCGACGTTCAGGCAGGTGCCGCCGAGGCGCGGTTCGCCCTTCGGATCGGCATAAGCCTCGGATTCGCAGCAGGCGACGGAAAAGCCGAGCTGCGCGGCGCGGATGGCGGCCACGTAGCCGCCGGGGCCACCGCCGATGACGAGGACGTCGAATTGTTTGGACATTGTTTTTCTCCTGTAGGAAACAAGAAAAAGGGGCCGGGGCAAGGGGCTTCTGGCCCCCGGCTCCGCGCCCCTTTTATCGGTGAGGCATTAAACGCCGAGCAGCAGACGGGCCGGATCTTCCAGCGCTTCCTTCATGGTCACCAGACCGAGCACGGCTTCGCGGCCGTCGATGATGCGGTGATCGTAGGACATCGCCAGATAGTTGATCGGACGCACGACGACCTGGCCGTTTTCGACGACGGCGCGGTCCTTGGTGGCATGAATGCCGAGGATGGCCGACTGCGGCGGGTTGATGATCGGCGTCGACAGCATCGAACCGAACACGCCGCCGTTGGAGATCGAAAACGTCCCGCCGGTCAGATCTTCCATCGACAGCTTGCCGTCCTTGGCCTTCTGGCCGAACTCGCCGATCTTCTTCTCGATGTCGGCAACGCTCATCTGGTCGGCATCGCGTAGGATCGGCACGACGAGGCCACGCGGCGAACCGACGGCGATACCGATGTCGATGTAGCCGTGGTAGACGATGTCATTGCCATCGACCGAGGCGTTGATGATCGGGAACTTCTGCAGGGCAGCGACCGCGGCCTTGACGAAGAAGCCCATGAAGCCGAGACGGACGCCGTGCGCCTTCTCGAACTTGTCGCCGTACTGCTTGCGCAGCGCGAGGATCGGACCCATGTTCACTTCGTTGAACGTGGTCAGGATGGCGTTGGTCGCTTGCGACTGGAGCAGACGCTCGGCGACGCGGGCACGCAGACGCGACATCGGCACGCGCTGTTCCGGACGCTCGCCGAGCGGCACCGAAACGGCCGGTGCGGCAGCCAGCGCCGGAGCGGCAGCAGCCTTGGGCTGAGCGGTCAGCGCATCTTCCTTGGTGACGCGACCGCCACGGCCGGAGCCGGCGACGTCGGCAGCAGCGATCCCTTTTTCGTCGAGGATCTTGCGCGCAGCCGGCATCGCGACACCAGCGGCCGACGCAGCAGCGGCCGGAGCCGGTGCCGCAGCCTTGGCGGCGACGGCAGGTGCGGCTGCCGGGGCGCCGGCAGAAGCCGTTGCGGCGGTATCGATCCGCGCAATCACCTCACCGGAAACAACGGTGTCGCCATCGCCCTTGAGGATTTCGACGAGCACACCGGCGCCGGGCGCCGGCAGTTCGAGAACGACCTTGTCGGTTTCGATGTCGATGAGGTTTTCGTCGCGCGAGACGGCTTCGCCGGCCTTTTTGTGCCACGAAACGAGGGTCGCTTCGGCGACGGATTCAGATAGCTGCGGAACTGTGACGTCGATGATCATGTTCTCTCCGTTTTCTTTGCTGGATTAGTACTCGATCTTGCCCAGTGCGGACTCGATCAGGACTTTCTGTTGGGCGAGGTGCTTGCTTGCGTAACCGACCGCCGGCGACGCCGACGCCGGACGCGAAACGAGCAGCAGTTTCTGCTTGTCGTTGAGCGAGCGGGCCAGGTGCTGACGCGAGGCGATCCAGTACCAGGCGCCCTGGTTGCGCGGCTCGTCCTGGCACCAGACGACCTCGGTCATCTTCGGGTACTTGGCAAGCTCGGCCTTGAACGACTCTTCCGGGAAGGGATAGAGCTGTTCGAGACGGGCGATGGCGATGTTGGTGATCTTCTTCTCGCGACGAGCGGTGACGAGGTCGTAGTAGATCTTGCCCGAGCAGAAAATGACGCGCGTCACTTTCTTGTTGTCGAGCTGATCGACTTCGCCGATCACGCGCTGGAATTCACCCTTGGAGAGCTCGTCCATCGTCGAGGTGGCGTCCTTGTGACGCAGCAGCGACTTCGGCGAGAACACCACGAGCGGCTTGCGCTGCTTGCGCACGGCCTGACGGCGCAGCATGTGGAAGACCTGGGCCGGCGTGGTCGGCTGGCAGACTTCCATGTTCATTTCGGCACACAGCGTCATGAAGCGCTCGATACGCGCCGACGAGTGTTCCGGACCCTGTCCTTCGTAGCCGTGCGGAAGGAGCATGACCAGACCGCAGGCGCGGCCCCACTTGGCTTCGCCGGAGGCGATGAACTGGTCGATGACGACCTGCGCACCGTTCACGAAGTCGCCGAACTGGCCTTCCCAGATCACGAGCTCATACGGATTGGCCGAAGCGTAGCCGTAGTCGAAAGCCAGAACGGCTTCTTCGGAGAGCACGGAATCGAAACACTGGAAGCCGGCCTGCTTTTCCTGCAGGTGCGCCAGCGGATAGTAGGTGCCTTCGGCCCAGCTTTCGCGGTTCTGATCGTGCAGCGCGGCATGGCGGTGGAAGAAGGTACTGCGACCGACGTCCTCACCCGAGATGCGAACGCCATGGCCGGAAACGAGCAGCGACGCGTAGGCCAGGTTCTCGGCCATACCCCAGTCGAACGGCAGCTTGCCTTCGCCCATCGCACGACGGTCGTCGATGATTTTCTTGACGCGGTTGTGCAGCGTGAAGCCTTCGGGGATGGTCGCTAGGCGTTCGGAAAGACGCTTGATTTCCTTGACCGGCACCTTGGTGTCGCAGGTCTCGGTGTATTTCTTGGTGAGGAACGGCGTCCAGTCGATCGTCATCGGATGCGCGTAACCGGCGATCACCGGGTTGTACAGCAGCTCGCCGCGATCGAGGTGCGCGCGGTAATCCTTGATCATCTCGTCCGGACCGTCGGCCGCCAGCACGCCTTCGGCGACCAGCTTGTCGGCATAGAGCTTGCGCGTACCGGGATGCGCCTGAACCTTCTTGTACATCAGCGGCTGCGTGACCATCGGCTCGTCCTGCTCGTTGTGGCCGAGCTTGCGGTAGCAGACGATGTCGATCACGACATCCTTCTTGAAGGTCTGGCGGAATTCCATGGCCAGACGCGAGACCAGTGCCACGGCTTCCGGATCGTCACCGTTGACGTGGAAAATCGGCGCGTCGGCCATCTTGAAGATGTCGGTGCAATACAGCGAGGACCGATAGTCGCGCGGATCGGAGGTGGTGAAGCCGATCTGGTTGTTGACCACGATGTGCACCGTGCCGCCCGTGCCGTAGCCGCGGGTCTGCGCGAAGTTGAGCATTTCCTGGTTGACGCCCTGGCCAGCCACGGCGGCGTCGCCGTGGATCAGGACCGGCAGGACCTTGTCCTGGCCGTTTTCGCCGCGACGGCGCTGGCGGGCATAGACCGAGCCGACGACGACCGGGTTCACGATTTCAAGGTGCGACGGGTTGAACGCCAGCGTCAGGTGGCATGGGCCGCCCGGAGTGGCGACATCGGACGAGTAGCCCATGTGGTACTTGACGTCGCCGGCCGACAGATCCTGCGCCTTCTTGCCTTCGAACTCGTCGAAGAGCATCGACGGCGCCTTGCCGAGCGTGTTAACGAGGACGTTGAGGCGACCGCGGTGAGCCATGCCGACGACGATTTCATCGACACCGCCGGCACCGGCGACACGGACCAGTTCGTCCATCGAGACGATCAGCGATTCGCCGCCTTCGAGCGAGAAGCGCTTCTGGCCGACGTACTTGGTATGAAGGTAACGCTCAAGCGTTTCGGCGGCGGTCAGACGCTCAAGCAGACGCTTCTTCTGATCCGGGGTGTAAGCAGCCTTGGCGCGGATCGGTTCGAGACGCTCCTGGATCCAGCGCTTCTCGGCAACCTCGCTCATGTACATGTACTCGACGCCAACCGAGCTGCAATAGGTTTCCTTCAGCGCATCGAAAATCTGGCCGTAGGTGGCGTGCTCGGCAACTGCCTTGAACGAGCCGGAATTGAACAGCGTGTTGCTGTCGGCGTTCGACAGGCCGTAAGTGGCCGGATCGAGCTGCGGCAGTTCGGGGCGCGGGTGGCGCTTGAGCGGATCGAGGTTGGCCCAACGATCGCCGATGAAACGATAGGCGTTGATCAGCTGAAGAATGCCGACCTGCTTGTTTTCATCCACCGGGGCGGCAGCCGCAGCGCGATAGCCGCCCTTCTTCGCCTGTTCGGCGAAGGCGTTGATCACCGGCAGGTGCGGAACGTCGCGGGCGACGGAACCCGGCAGTTGTGCCAGCTTGTCGAAATAATCGCGCCACTCGTCGGAAACGGAGGCTGGGTTGTCGAGATAGTTTTCGTAGAGTTCCTCGACGAACGGCGCGTTGCCGCCGAAGAGGTGGGAGGTGCCGAATAGCTGGTTCATCATGGCAGTTAACCTGTGGTCAGGGTTTCTGGGGGATGTACTGGAAACCGGTCGGGTCGACCGGCCATACAAAAAAAGGGCGGCTGTTGTCGGCCGCCCTCTTGATTCTCTTAACGCTTGTCGAGCGGTACGACGTCGCGGTTGGCAGCGCCAACGTAGAGCTGACGCGGGCGGCCGATCTTGTATTCCGGATCGGTCAGCATTTCTTCCCACTGCGTCATCCAGCCGACCGTACGGGCCAGCGCGAAGATACAGGTGAACATCGAGGTCGGGATGCCGAGGGCCTTCTGCACGATGCCCGAGTAGAAGTCGACGTTCGGGTAGAGCTTCTTCTCGACGAAGTACGGATCTTCCAGAGCGATCTTTTCGAGTTCCATGGCCAGCTTGAACAGGCGATCGTTCTCGAGGCCGAGTTCCTTCAGAACGTCGTTGCAGACCTTGCGCATCAGCTTGGCGCGCGGGTCGAAGTTCTTGTAGACGCGGTGACCGAAGCCCATCAGCTTGAACGAATCGTTCTTGTCCTTGGCGCGCGCGATGAATTCCGGCACACGGGAGACGTCGCCGATTTCTTCGAGCATCTGCAGGCAGGCTTCGTTCGCGCCGCCGTGTGCCGGGCCCCACAGGCAGGCGATACCGGCCGAGATACAGGCAAACGGGTTGGCGCCGGAGGAGCCGGCCAGACGAACGGTCGAGGTCGAAGCGTTCTGCTCGTGATCGGCGTGCAGCGTGAAGATCATGTCGAGTGCGTGGACCAGAACCGGGTTCGGCTTGTATTCCTCGCACGGCGTGCCGAACATCATGTGCATGAAGTTGGCGGTGTAGCCCAGGTCGTTGCGCGGGTACATGAACGGCTGGCCGCTCGTGTACTTGTAAGCCATGGCGACGATGGTCGGCATCTTGGCGACGATGCGGTTGAAGCTGATGCTGCGATGCTCGGCATCGGAGAAATCGGCGGCTTCGTGGTAGAAGGCGGACAGCGCGCCAACCACACCGACCATGACGGCCATCGGGTGGGCATCGCGGCGGAAGCCCTGGAAGAACTTGACCATCTGTTCGTGAACCATGGTGTGGTTCTTGATGGTGGATTCAAACTTGGTTTTCTGCGCAGCGTTCGGCAGTTCACCGTTCTTCAGCAGGTAAGCGACTTCCAGGAAGTTGCACTGCTCGGCCAGTTGCTCGATCGGGTAACCGCGGTAGAGCAGTTCGCCCTTGTCGCCGTCGATGAAGGTGATTTTCGACTTGCAGCTGGCAGTCGACAGGAAGCCGGAATCGTAGGTAAACAGACCAGTCTTGGCACCCAGGGTGCGGATATCGACGCAGTCGTTGCCGTGCGTCGGAGACATGATCGAAAAGTCGACGGGTGCTTGCCCTTCGATGGTCAGTGTTGCCTTGCGTTCGGTCGTCATGATTTAGTCCCAGTTCAGGTTTGTGATGTCACAGCTTCCAGCGGGAAGCCGCCACAATAGGGCAGCTTCCTTACTTAACTCTTACGTCGCGCAACATGGCGATCACTTCCGCCTGCGACGCGTCCTCGCATTCGCGGCTGCCATTGACCAGCGGCCACAATTCGAGGTCTTCCATATCCGCCAGCACAACAAAGGCGGCTGCCTGCTCCGGCGTCAGACTGGAGAAAGTCTTGTCGAGAAACTCCCCCAACAGCAGATCCATCTCCAGCATCGCACGACGTGTGCAACGCCAGCGCAGGCGATTCAGTGCTTCGCTCGCCTCCATCAGATGGCGCGACGAACCATCATTTCCTTGATCTTGCCGATCGCCTTCGTCGGGTTGAGACCCTTCGGGCAGACATCGACGCAGTTCATGATCGAATGGCAGCGGAACAGACGGTACGGATCTTCGAGGTCGTCGAGACGGGCACTGGTCGCTTCGTCGCGCGTATCGGCAATGAAGCGATAGGCGTTGAGCAGCCCGGCCGGACCGACGAACTTGTCCGGGTTCCACCAGAACGACGGACACGAGGTCGAGCAGCAGGCGCACAGGATGCACTCGTAGAGACCGTTCAGTTCTTCACGGTCTTCCGGCGACTGCAGGCGCTCGCGTTCGGGCGGCGGCGTATCGTTGATCAGGTAGGGCTTGATCGAGTGGTACTGCTTGAAGAACTGCGTCATATCGACGATCAGATCGCGGATGACCGGCAGGCCGGGCAGCGGACGCAGGACGACCGGCTGCTTGAGATCCTTGATCTCGGTCAGACAGGCGAGGCCGTTCTTGCCGTTGATGTTCATCGCGTCGGAACCGCAGATGCCTTCGCGGCACGAGCGGCGGTACGACAGCGAATCGTCCTTGGCCTTGAGCTTGGTCAGCACATCGAGCAGCTTGCGATCGACGGCGTCATCGACCTCGACCGAGATGTCCTGCATGTAGGGCGCGTTGTCCTTGTCCGGATCGTAGCGGTAAATCTTGAATTGCATGGTACGTGCCATATTCATTGACTCCTGGGCGTGAAGATCGCGCGATCAGTAGGAACGCGTCTTCAGCGCGATGGTTTCGACGGACAGCGGGGTCATGTTGACCGGCTTGTACGAGAGCTTGTTGCCCTCGCGGTGCCACAGCGTGTGCTTGTGCCACACCGCGTCGTCACGGCCGTTCGGGTTGGCTGCGGTATCCGGCGCATCGTCGCGCACGTGGGCGCCACGCGATTCCTTGCGGGCTTCGGCCGAAATCATCGTCGCCTTGGCGACTTCGATCAGGTTGTCGAGTTCCAGCGCTTCGACGCGTGCCGTGTTCCAGACCTTGGACTTGTCCTTGATCTCGGTCTTGGCAACCAGCTTTTCGACTTCGAGGATCTTCGACACGCCATCGACCAGCATGTCCTTGAAGCGGAACACGCCGCAGTGCTTTTGCATCGTGCGTTGCAGTTCGAGACGCGTGGCGTCCACGCTGGTGCCACCGGTCTGCGTTTCGAGGCGGTTCAGACGGGCCATCGTGCGCTCGGCGAAATTCTCCGGCAGATCCTTGAGTTCCGTATTGGCCGTCTTGATTGCCTCGACGACCGAGTCGCCCGAGGATTTACCGAAGACCAGCAGGTCGAGCAGCGAGTTGGTGCCAAGACGGTTGGCGCCGTGCACCGAAGCGCAGGCGCATTCGCCGGCGGCGTAGAAACCCTTGACCGTGCTGCCGTCCGGATTGACGACTTCGCCGCGGTAGTTGGTCGGAATACCGCCCATCTGGTAGTGGCAGGTCGGCACGACCGGAATCGGCGCCTTGATCGGATCGATACCGGCGAACTGGATCGAGATTTCGCGAATACCCGGCAGGCGCTTCATGATCGTTGCCGGATCGAGGTGGGTGATGTCGAGCAGGACATAGTCCTTGTTCGGACCGCAGCCGCGACCTTCGTTGATCTCGGTGGTCATGGCGCGCGAGACGACGTCGCGCGAAGCCAGATCCTTGGCGTTCGGCGCGTAGCGCTCCATGAAGCGTTCGTTGTCCGAGTTGCGCAGAATGCCGCCCTCGCCACGCACGCCTTCGGTGATCAGCACGCCGGCACCGGCCACGCCGGTCGGGTGGAACTGCCAGAACTCCATGTCTTCGAGCGCGATACCAGCGCGCGCCGCCATGCCGAGGCCATCGCCGGTGTTGATGAAGGCGTTGGTCGAGGAGTGGAAGATACGGCCGGCGCCACCGGTCGCGAAAATGGTGGCCTTGGCGTGGAAGGCGACGACTTCGCCGGTTTCCATTTCGAGGGCGATGACGCCGAGCACCTGACCGGATTCGTCACGGATCAGATCGAGCGCCATCCATTCGACGAAGAACTGGGTATTGGCGCGCACGTTGCGCTGATACAGCGCGTGCAGCATGGCGTGGCCGGTACGGTCGGCCGCCGCGCAGGCGCGACGAACGGGCTTCTCGCCGAAGTTCGACATGTGGCCGCCGAACGGACGCTGGTAGATCTTGCCTTCGTCGGTACGGTCGAAGGGCATGCCGAAGTGCTCGAGCTCGACGACGACTTCCGGCGCCTTCTTGCACATGTATTCGATCGCGTCCTGGTCGCCGAGCCAGTCGGAACCCTTGACGGTGTCGTACATGTGCCAGTGCCAGTTGTCTTCCTCGGAGTTGCCGAGCGAAGCGGAGACGCCGCCCTGCGCCGCAACGGTGTGCGAGCGGGTCGGAAAAACCTTGGAGAGGACGGCCGTTTTCAGGCCGGCTTCGGAGAGCTGAATGGCAGCGCGCAGACCGGCGCCACCGGCACCGACGATCACTGCATCGAATTTACGAACGGGGATTTTTACCTTGCTCACTTACATTCTCCACAGAATCTGAACCGCCCAGCCGGTGTAACCGACCAGCACCGCCGCCGTTGCGATCATCAAGACCAGACGCAGACCGTCCGGCTTGGCATAGTCCATCCAGATGTCCCGGACACCGATCCACGCGTGGTAGAACAGGCTGACGAAGAACAGGAAGGTCGCGAACTTCATGAAGCCGTTGGCGAAAATGCCGTGCCAGGCCTCGAAGGTAGCCGGCGCGACGGCGCCGATCACGGCCAGGAACAGCACCGTGTAAAGCGCCATGATGATGGCCGTTGCACGCTGGATGACCCAGTCCTTGAGGCCGTAGTGAGCCCCGACAACAATACGATTTACCATAGCACTTTCGCTCCGATGATCAGGGTCAGGGCGATACTCACCGCGAAGACAATTTTGCTGGACAGGCGGGCCGACTCAAGATCGATCCCCTTGTGCAGGTCGAGCAGCAGATAGCGGATGCCGGCGCAGAAGTGGTGCATGTAGAGCCAGATCAGACCGAACAGAATGACCTTGACCAGCGGGTTGCCGATCACGCTCTTGAAGACGGCGAAAGTTTCTGGAGAAGCGAGGCTGCTTTGCAGCAACCAGAGGAGAACGGGCAGAAGAAGGAAAATCACTGCGCCGCTGATTCGGTGAATAATCGACAGAATGCCCGGAAGGGGCAATCGAATACTCATTATGTCCAAATTTTTTGGACGTTTTTTCTTGATAGCCAACTCTGCCATGAACGTCATCCCTCGTGTTACGCGGCTTGACTTCTACCGCTTTGACCTGTTTGGAACTCATAATTATAAACGATTCGTCAGGTGATGGCCTACCCGAAACGCTTATCCGGCAACCTTTTTACTCCGGCAACTCAGCCCAGTTCGTTGTGATAGTGATAGTTCTGCGTGTGATAGAAGCCACGACGCCATTCGACCGGCTTGTTGCCATAGGTATAGGTCACGCGTTCGACGAGCAGCAGCGGACTCCCCTCCGCCACACCGAGCAATTCGGCGCTGACCCGGTCGGCCGTCACGGCACGCAGCCGTTCGTCGGCGCGGATCATGCGCACGCCATAGCGGGTCTCGAAAAGACTGTAGAGCGATTTTTCGCCCGACTTGAGCACATCGATCGACAGATCCTGAAACAACTCGCCAGGCAGATAGATTTCATCGAACACCACCGGCTCGGCGCCGAACTTCAGCAGGCGGCGCAGGATGATGATCGGGGCGCCCGGCTCGAGGCCGAGAATGCGCGCCACGTCGACGCCGGCCTTGGCGCGCCAGCATTCGAGCGGAATGCTTTGCGAGGCCTGCATCTCGCCCTCGTTGGGCGCCAGACGGAGAAAACGGAAGAATGAACGCGGATCGCTGTGCGTGGCGACGAAAGTCCCCTTGCCCTGACGGCGCACCAGAAGATTTTCGGCGGCCATTTCGTCAATGGCTTTGCGCACAGTACCCTGACTCACGCTGAAGCGTACGGCCAGTTCGGATTCACTGGGAATGGCATCGCCCGGCCCCCATTCACCCGTCTCCAGGCTGCGCATGATCAAATCCTTGATCTGCCGGTAGAGCGGACTGAAGGTAGGGGAATGCGGCGATGAGCGCGACGAGGATCGGTTCATGGGCTGCAATTTCAGCACAAATCCTGCAATACGTCTATCCTAATATAAATATCTTATATAAGACACAAGACGGAACATTGACACCCCCCCGCATTCACTCTTATGATTCCATTGATTCGCTACATCCGGGCAATCGATGCCCCGGGCGCAACGCCGATCACTCTCTGGTTTATTCTTGTTCATCGCTTACAACAGGAGCCGCAATATGTCCAAAGCCCCCATGCGTGTCGCTATCACCGGCGCCGCCGGCCAAATCGGTTACAGCCTGCTTTTCCGTATCGCCTCCGGCGAAATGCTCGGCAAGGATCAGCCCGTCATCCTCCAGCTGCTTGACCTGCCGCAGGCCCAGCAAGCCGTTCAGGGCGTCATGATGGAACTCGACGACTGCGCCTTCCCGCTGCTCGCCGGCATGGTTGCCACCGACGATCCGAACGTCGCCTTCAAGGACGCCGACGTCTGCCTGCTGGTTGGCGCCCGTCCGCGCAGCAAGGGCATGGAACGTGCCGACCTGCTGACCGCCAACGGCGCGATCTTCACCGTTCAGGGCAAGGCCATCGCCGAGAACGCCAAGGAAAACGTCAAGGTTCTGGTCGTCGGCAACCCGTGCAACACCAACGCCTACATCGCTCGCTCGGCAGCGATCAAGGTTGGCCGCACCAACCCTGCCAACTACCACGGCATGCTGCGTCTCGACCACAACCGCGCCCTGTCGCAACTGGCCGCCAAGATCGGCCGCCCGGTTTCCAGCCTGAAGAAGCTGGTCGTCTGGGGCAACCACAGCCCGACGATGTACGCCGACTACCGCAACGTCACCTCCAACGGCGACAGCGTCAAGGCCCTGATCAACGACGCAGCCTGGAACAACGACGTGTTCCTGCCGACCGTCGGCAAGCGCGGCGCCGCGATCATCGAAGCGCGCGGCCTGTCCTCGGCCGCTTCGGCCGCCAACGCCGCGATCGACCACATCCGCGACTGGGCCCTCGGCTCCGACGAATGGGTCACCCTGGGCGTTCCGTCCGACGGCTCCTACGGCATCCCGGAAGGCATCGTTTTCGGCTTCCCGTGCGAGTGCAAGGGCGGCGAATTCAAGATCATCCAGGGTCTGGAAATCGACGAGTACTCGCGTGAGAAGATCAACCTCACGCTGAAGGAACTGACCGACGAAGCAGAAGCCGTCAAGAGCATGCTCTAAGCGGTATTTCTTCCGTAAAAAAGCCGCGGCGAGTTCAACTCGCCGCGGCTTTTTTGTTTGCGCGCTAAAATGCGCTTGTCGAAATCACCGATCAAGCCACACTCATGCGCCATCCCAGCCAGGTCCTGTTTGCAGGCGAAAAGCCTCTCCCCGTTCTGCCCGCCGTCGATCATTATGCCGGCTCCGAAAAACTGATGCTGAAAGCGCTCCGCTTGCAGAACGAGCTGGGGCCGATCTTCGACATCACCTGCGACTGCGAGGACGGCGCCCACGCCGGTGCCGAACGCGAGCACGCGGTGATGGCGGCAACCGTCATCATGAGCGAGGAGAATCGCCATCGCCGCATCGGCGCGCGCATCCACGACATCACCCACCCGCACTGGCAACAGGATATCGACATCCTGGTCGGCCACGCCGGCGGCCGCCTGCCCTTCCTGACCCTGCCCAAGCCGCGCGGCGTCGACGATGTACGCATTCAGCTGAGCGCTTTGCGCCATGCCGAAGCAGCCGCCCGTCTTGAGCGACAGATCCCGGTGCATGTACTGATCGAAACACACGGCGCGCTGCGCGAAGTGTGGAAAATCGCCGCCCTGCCCGGTGTCGAGTCGCTCGACTTCGGCTTGATGGATTTTGTCAGCGGCCATCATGGCGCGATTCCCGGCGCGGCGATGAAAAGTCCGGGCCAGTTCGAACACCCGCTGGTCGCCCGCGCCAAATGCGAAATCGCCGCCGCCGCACTGGCCAATGGCGTCATCCCCTCGCACAACGTCACGACCGAACTGAAGGATGTCGACTTCATCCGCAACGACGCACGGCGCGCGCGCAACGAATTCGGCTACTTGCGCATGTGGAGCATCCACCCGAACCAGATCGTTCCGATCGTCGAAGCGATGCGTCCCGACTTTTCCGAAGTCGAATCGGCGGCGGCAATTCTGCTCGCCGCGCAGGACACCGACTGGGGCCCGATCCAGCACGAAGGCAAACTGCACGACCGCGCCTCCTACCGCTACTACTGGGAACTGCTGGCGCGCGCGCAGACAACGGGAATGCGGCTGCCGGACGAAGCACGGGCGCGCTTCTTCGCATGAGGGCACTGACCGCAGCACTGCTGAAATTCCGCGACGAAAGGAACTGGGCGCAGTTCCATACCCTGCGCAACCTGATCGTCTCGCTCAACCTCGAAGCGGCCGAGCTGCTCGAACTGACGCAATGGAAGAGCGATGCCGAAATGGCTGCGCTGGCTGGCGACCCGGCAGCGCATGAAGCGCTCAGCGACGAATGCGCCGACGTCCTGCTCTACCTGCTGCTGATTGCCGAGCACGCCGGCATCGACCTCGAAACGGCCGCCCGGCAAAAGCTCGCGAAAAATGCGCTGAAATACCCGGTGGAGAAAAGCTACGGCACGAGCCGGAAATACACGCAACTCAAGGACTGAGGCTTAAACAGCAGCGCCAGTTTCCGGCGCTGCGGCCTTGACACCATGGGAGGAGGCTAACCCTCCTGCTGCTCCAGCGTGAAGCCCGCACCCGCATCGAGTCCAAGCGCTTCGACCAGATAGGGCATCACGTCCTGCAGCGTGGCGTGCAGCGTCCACGGCGGATTTAGGATGAACATGCCGCTGCCGTGCATGCCGAAACCGTCCTTGGCCGGCGTATTGACGCGCAGCGCGACATGCAGCCAGCTCTTGGCCGGCAAGCGCTTCAGGCGCTGCGGCAACTCGTGCGAATCGAGACGCGTCAGTTGCGGATACCAGAGCGCATAGGTGCCGCCCGGAAAGCGCGTCAACGCCTCCTTCAGCGAGTGGAAGACCTGCTCGTAGTCCTGCTTGTCCTCGTACGAAGGATCGATCAGCACCAGCGCGCGGCGCGGCGGTGGCGGGAGCAGCGCCTTGAGGCCGACGAATCCGTCGGTCGGCTCGATAACGACCTGCTTGCCGGCATCCTGAAAATTCTCCTGCAGCAGGCGCGCATCCCGGCTGTGCAGTTCGAAGAGACGCAGGCGATCCTGCTCGCGCAGCGTCCACAAGGCGAAATACGGCGAGCCGGGGTAAACCCGCAAGCGACGATCGGGATTGAGCTTGCGTACCAGCTCGACATACTCGGCGAGCGGTGCCGGCAAATCATTGCGTCCCCACAGGCGGCCGATGCCGTCCTTGTACTCGGCGAGCTTGACCGCATAGCCGGAATCCAGCGCGTAGCAGCCGGCACCGGCGTGCGTGTCGATGTACCAGAACGGCTTGTCCTTCTGGCCGAGATAACGCGCCAGCTGGACGAGAACGAGATGCTTGAGAACGTCGGCATGGTTGCCGGCGTGGAAGGCGTGGCGATAACTCAGCATGAACGGGCGCGAACTGTCAGCGGAGCACCGGGCCCGCCGGGAAACACGAACAACGCAACGGCCATGTCAGTCCGGCGCGCCTGGCGAGCCCGCATCGGCATCGCCCGCAGCCGGAGCCGCATCGCCGTCAGCCGGTTTCTTGTCGGCAGCAAGTTTGCGCTGGCGCTTTTCTTCAGCCTTTTCTTCCTGCTTTTTTTTCTTTTCCAGATCTCTCTGGCGCTTTTCAAACGAGTAATTTGGTTTTGCCAAGACAATATCCCTGATCGGCGCAAAGGCCGAATGAAGCACTACAAAAGTTGAAAAAGCGTCAAGTCTCTCGCCGCCCGCGGCATCAAGCAGCGTTTGCAGACCCGACGCTCACGTAAATCAATCAGTAACGATTGCCGCCGCCAGCACCGCCGGAACCACCACGGCCGGTGCCATAGGGCCCGCGCGTGCCGCCGCCCGGGCCGCGACGCGGGGCGCCGCCGCCACTGCGGCCTTCTTGCGGCCGTGCTTCATTGACCGTCAAGGCGCGACCATCGATGCTCTTGCCGTTCAGCGCAGCAATCGCCGCCTGCGCTTCCTGATCGGAGCCCATTTCGACGAAGCCGAAACCCTTCGAGCGTTGCGTCTCGCGATCGTTGATTACCTGGGCCGAAGTCACCGTACCGTGCGCGGCAAACATCTGCTCCAGATCGTTGTTGTTGATGTTGTAGCTTAGGTTGCCGACGTATAGCTTATTGCCCACTTGAGAGACTCCCAGGTAATGACTTTGAGAAGACTGCTCCAGAACAATAGCAAGGCCCGACGCCGGAGTCTAATAAATTGCTTCCCGGCAACCGGCTGCCCTACTCCGGCAATGCGATCTTGTTATCGGTGCTGAACTGGTAATCGCGGAAGATATGCTCGGCGCTCAGCAAGCGGTAGCTGCCATCGTCCAGCTTGCGCGTCGTATCCTTGAGGCGGTAGGTATAGTGTCCGCAGGTCCACAGATCGAAGTTCCGCATCTGCGTGCAGAGGCAGGTCTTGTCCTTCACCGAAATGCGCTTCTCGCCCGGATGCGCCGCCACCTCGCGGTTATAGGCGTCGATATAGGAGCAATTGCCGGTACTGTCGAGCAGGTAACCGTAGGCTTCGCAGTTCGGGCGAATGCCGTCGCCGATCGCCGGACTGTTGACCAGCATGCGCATCGGGTAACCGGTCGGCGAAATCAGGTTGACTTCGATCTGATCCTCGCTGGCCTTGAAATATTCCTGCTGCACGTCCTCGGGCAGACCGCACTCCTCGGCGACGGTGAAGCGCGTCGCCACCTGCACGGCAGCGGCGCCGTTTTCGAGGAAAGCGACCGCATCGCTGCCGGTGAAAATACCGCCGGCCGGAATCAGCGGGATATCGAGATTTTCGGCCTTCAGGAAGAGCGCGATTTCGGCGACGATGGTCGCCAGATCGTACTTCGCCCAGTCCAGACCGAAGCCCAGGTGACCGCCGGCGAGCGGCCCTTCGACCACGACATAGTCGGGCAGGCGGTTGGTGCGCGCCGTTTTGCGCAGGAAGAGCTGCAGCGCGCGCAGCGACGAAACGATGATGCCCAGCTTGGCGTCGCGAAAACGCGGATGATCCTCGATCAGCGCGAAGGACCCCAAATGCAGTCCGGCGGCCAGCGTGATGCCGTCGATACCGGCATCGAGCGCCGCCTGCATGCGCACGCGCAAGGTTTCCTTGGGCGCGTTCATGGTCAGCTTTTCCATGCAGTTGACGAACACCAGCCCGTCACCGCGCTTCGCCTCCATGGTCTTGCCGACGTGCATCTTGGTCGCTTCGGCAAGCTCGCCGAGATTGAACTGGACAACCGACTTGTCGGAATTGGCGACGTTGAACTTGTACTGCTTGAGCTTGTTCTTGACGAACTTCGTATTGAAGCGCCGGTCGGCCACGGTCTTCACCATGGCGTCGGAAATGTGCCCGACCCCGCCCAAGCGTGCCGCCTCAAGCGCCAGTTCCGCCGTCGAAATGTCGACACCCATGCCGCCGATCATGATCGGCACCAACTCCTGCTTGCCGAACTTCAGACGGAAATCATCAACCCGCTTCATCAGTGTCCTTCCACACAGCAAAACCACCGCCCAATCGCTGGGCGGAAAATAGCAAAATCGCGCAAGGCCGCTATTATCACCCATCGCGGGTCGCCGTGGCATGTATGATCCACAAGATCAGCAAAGGAAACTGAAATTCAGCCGCCTTTGTACGATTAGACACACACTTGACAGCGTACGATCCCATGCCAGACCTAACCGATCACACCCCGTCCCCCCTGCCCCTTTCCGGCATCGGCATTCCGCGCCAGAAAAATTTCGACGCCGCGGCCTTCGAGCGCGCGATCGGCGACCTGCTCGCCGCCTGCGGCATTGCGCCGGATACGGCGCACATGGGGCGCACCGCGCAGCGCGTGCGCGAACTCTGGCAACGCCGCCTGCTCGGCGGCTACGACCTCGACCCGGCCGAAGCGCTGGGCGACGGCTTCGAAGATCCGCGCTCCGACATGGTGGTGATCCGCGGCATCGCCGTGCACGGCGTCTGCCCGCACCATCTGGTCCCCTTCCGCGGCCTGGCCCACGTCGCCTACCTGCCCGGCGGCCGCCTGCACGGCTTCGGACGGATTGCGCGGCTGGTCGATTCGATCGGCCACCGCTTCACCTACCAGGAATGGATGACGCGCGACATCGCCGAGGCCCTGATGCAGCACGGCAAGGCACGCGGCGCGGCCTGCGTGGTCGAGGCCGAACAGCTTTGCCTGCTGCTCGGCGAAGACCGGCGCGGCGACGAACGGGTGATCACCCAGTCGTTCACCGGCGAGTTCGAGCAATCGGATCAACTGCGCAACGAATTCCTGCGCGCCATCGGCGGACGGCGCGGCGACTAATCACACGCCTCAGGCCCCGGTCAGGGTCAGCACCAGCGGCGTGCTCAGCGCCGCCAGTCCGGTCGACAAAACCAGGCTGCCGGCGACCGGCCCCTGGAGCGCCTTGAACTGGCGCGACATCAGATAAACGTTGGCGCCGACGGCAATCGAGGCAAGCAGCACGACGACCTGCGTTTCCATCGGCGGCAGACCGAGCAGGCGCGCCAGCAGCCAGACGACCAGCGGCTGCACGATCAGTTTCAGAGCACTGATCGCGACGCTGATTCTCCAGCCGTCGCGCACCCCGTATTCGGCCAGCCCCATACCGAGCGCGATCAGCGCCATCGGCGCGGCAGCCTGCCCGAGCATGCTCAGCGGCGAATCGACGAAGGCCGGCAGCGACAGGCCGGAAAGTCCGAACAGGGTGCCCGAGAGAATGGCGGCGACGATCGGATTGGTCAGCACGCCGCGCACCATTTTCGCAAAACCGCGCAGCGAGAAACTGCCGTGCCGCGCCCACTCGACCGAGACGGTCACCAGCGTCCACAGGATCAGCGAGTTGAACACCAGGACCAGCGCCACCGTCGGCACGGCCGCATCGCCCAGCGCCACCTTGGCGAGCGGCAGGCCGAGCAGGACATTGTTGGAAAAAACGCCGCCCAGCGCGAACACCGACTGCGCCACGCCGTCGAGCGCAAACAGTTTCCAGGCAATCAGCCGGCCGATCGCGAAAACGATCAGGCAACTGCCGAAGAACGCGATCAGCAGGCGCGCGTCCACCGGCGGCAGCCGGGAGAGGTCGCTCATCATGCGGAACAGCAGGGCCGGCAGCGCGACCGAGAAAACGAAGCGCGAAAGACTGTCCGACATCGCCCGCGGCCAGCCGCTCCAGCGCATCAGGAAATAACCGACGAAAACCAGCACGAAGAGCGGCGACGCGAGCGCCACGTGATGCAGGAAAGTATCCACGCAGGCGGGCCGTAGTCAGTCGGCGAACGTCGGCGAACGCTTCTCGCGCAGCGCCGCCATCGACTCGTGAAGATCGGCCGACATCAGCATCGCCGCATTCCAGGTGGCGATGTAGTTGAGGCCGTCGGCCACCGAATGATCGCGCCCGTAGTTGAGCATTTCCTTGGTGCCGCGGATGGCCAGCGGCGATTTGGCGGCGATCGTCCGCGCCAGCTGGCGAACGCCGTCGGCGAGCGCTTCGGGCGTAGCGAAGACCTGATTGACGAGGCCGATGCGCTGCGCTTCGCCGGCCTCGACGCTGCGCCCGGTGTAGGCCAGTTCGCGCGCGATGCCGTCCGGAATCAGGCGTGGCAGACGCTGTAGCGTGCCGACGTCGGCCGCCATGCCAACGTCGATCTCACGCACCGAGAACTGCGCATCGGCCGCGCCATAGCGCATGTCGCAGCAACTCACCAGATCGACCGCACCACCGATGCAGGCGCCCTGAATCGCGGCGAGCACCGGCTTGCGGCAACGCTCGACGCTGGACAGGCAATCCTGCAGATCGAGAATCAGCCGGCGCAGCGCCTCGCGGCTGCGCGCCGGGTCCGGGTGCGCGACGGCCTCGGCGACGCCGCCAAGCATCGCCAGATCGATGCCGGCGCAGAAGTTTCGGCCCGCCCCGGCGAGTATCACGACACGTACGGCCGGCGTCGCGTCGGCCCAGGCGAAGGCCGTGCGCAACTCCTGCCACATCGCCTCGTTCATGGCGTTCGAGCGGTCGGGTCGATTCAGGCGGATTTCGGCAACGCCGTCGGCAAGATCGACGGCCAGCGTTGTCAGCAAGGGAAGGGAAATACTCAAGACTGTCTCCTCAACATTATCGTCATTGGTTTTTTGTATGCGGCCTGCGAAGTTTACTGGATTTGCCCGCAGGCGGCTTTTTTGCGTCTTTCGCCGCAGCTATCTACACTGTCGGGCTCAGCCACAGCAACGCGCGCTTCCACAAGCCGCAACGACCATGAACAGCGAGCCATCCCCGTGCACTGACGAAGCGATCGCTGCCACCCGCAAATGGCTTGAGCGCGCCGTGATCGGCCTCAATCTCTGTCCATTCGCCAAGAGCGTGCAGGTGAAGAATCAGGTGCGCTACGTGGTCAGCGCCGCCATCGACCGCGACGCCCTGCTCGCCGATCTCGAACGCGAATTGCAGCATCTCGCCGCGGTCTCGCCCGAGGAGACGGACACCACCCTGCTGATCCACCCGCATGTGCTACAGGATTTTGACGACTTCACCGACTTTCTCGACCTCGTCGATGTCGTCGTGCGCACGCAGGGGCTGGCCGGCAAGCTGCAGGTCGCCAATTTCCACCCGAATTACTGCTTCGCCGACGCCGCACCCGACGACATCGGCAACCACACCAATCGTTCGCCCTACCCGACCCTGCACCTGATCCGCGAGGCGAGCATCGACCGTGCGGTGGCAGCCTTTCCCGATGCGGCGCAAATCTACGAACGCAACATCGAAACGATGGAACGCATGGGGATCGAGGGCTGGCGGGCGCTCGACGTCGATGCACCGAACCCGACAAAGGATCTGCCTTGAAACAAATCACCCCGACCATGCTGCATTCGCTCAGCCAGCAGGCGCAGGAATCGCCGCGGCGGCGCGCCAATCTCAACCTGCACGGCGAGCTGTCCGATCCGATCCAGCGCCTGGCCATCGCCATGGAGCCGGACACCTACGTTCGCCCGCATCGCCATCCGCACACCTGGGAGTTGCTCTACCCCCTGAACGGCCGTTTTGTCGTGCTGCATTTCGACGACGCGGGCGTCGTCACCGCGCGCAGCGTGCTCGGCGAAGAAGCCGCCGTCATCGAAACGCCGGCCGGCGGCTGGCACGCGGTGCTCTCGCTCGACGCCGGCGGCGTCATCTTCGAAGTCAAGCACGGCCCCTACCGGCCGATTGCCGACGCGGACTACGCGCCGTGGTCGCCGGCCGCCGAGAGCACCGACACTGCCCGGCTCAACGCCTGGTACGCCGGCGCGCAGGTCGGCCAGCGCTGGCCCGGCTGAAGACGCGTATGAGCTGCCAGCCTTATGTGGCGCCGCCCGACACCGGGCTCGACGTCCTCTACGTCGACGAGTCGCTACTCGTCGTCAATAAGCCGAGCGGCCTGCTCTCGGTGCCGGGGCGCGGTATCGGCAAGGACGATTGCCTGGCCAACCGGGTGCAGGCGGTCTATCCGGACGCACTGACCGTGCACCGGCTGGACATGGAAACGTCGGGATTGATGGTGCTGGCCAGGAACAAGGAAATGCACCGCAGTCTGAGCATCCTGTTCCAGAACCGGCAGGTGGAGAAGCGCTACGTCGCCGTCGTCGACGGCGCGCCGGCGCAGGCCTGCGGCGAGATCGACCTGCCGCTGATCACCGACTGGCCGAACCGGCCGCTGCAGAAGGTCGATCACGAAATCGGCAAACCGTCGCTGACGCGCTATCGCGTGCTGGCGCACGACGCCGCCAGCGACAGCACGCGGGTTTCACTCGAACCGGAAACCGGCCGTTCGCACCAGCTGCGCGTGCACCTGCTGTCGCTCGGCCACCCGATTCTCGGCGACAGCCTTTACGCCAGCCCGGCGGCACTGGCGAAGGCGCCGCGCCTGCTACTGCACGCCGACTTCCTCGCCTTTGCCCATCCGCTGAGCGGCGAGAAGCTGGCGTTTTCCTGCGCGGTGCCGTTCTAGCCGCGACGCTCAGGCGCACCCCACACCCCGAGGGTAGGCTTCGCGCAGAGTACTTGTTCGGCCGGGCTTCGCCTGGCCTCAGGCGCGCCAGCGCTGCTCTGCCCAGCGTCGGCGCTGGGCGGCATCGAGAAATGTCCATGCCACGGCCCGGCTCTTCTTCTGCCCCTGCGCCATGTCGAGTGTTTTCCATTCGCGCACGCCGGCCTGCCGGAGCGCGACCTGAACGGCCGGCAGCGTGGCCGCCTTCGACACCAGCGTGGTGAACCACAGGCAGGATTTCGCCAGCGCGACGCTCTCGACAATCATGCGGCGCACGAAGGCCGCCTCGCCGCCGGCGCACCACAGTTCGGCGCCCTGCCCGCCGAAATTGCGGCGCGGCGCTGCGTCGGCTTTGCCGGCGCCAGCCTTGCCGAGGTTCTGCCACTTGCGCGCCGAGCCTTCATACGCCTCGGCCAGCGAGGCGTGAAACGGCGGGTTGCACAGCGTGAAATCGAACACCTCGCCGCCCTGCCACACCCCGTTGAAGATATTTTCCGGCGAGCGCTGCAAACGCAGTTCGATGAATTGGCCGAGGCCGGCATTGGCATCGACGATGCGCTGCAAGGCGGCCAGCGCCTGCGGATCGATGTCGGTTCCGACGAACGACCAGCCGTATTCGCTGTGGCCGATCAGCGGATAGACGCCGTTGGCGCCGACGCCGACATCCAGCCCACGCAGCGCGGCGCCATGCGGAATGACATCGTCGTCATCGCCGGCCAGCAGGTCGGCGATGACGTGCACATAGTCGGCGCGGCCGGGAATCGGCGGGCACAGATAGGCGGGCGGGATGTCCCAGCCGGCGATGCCGTAGACCTGCTGCAGCAGCGCGCGATTGAGCGCCCTGACTGCCTGCGGGTTGGCGAAGTCGATCGAGCGGTCACCCTGCGCGTTGGGCACGACGAAACGGGCCAGCTCCGGGCACGCCGCGACGAGCTGCGCAAAGTCGTAACGGCCGCGATGACGATTGCGTGGATGCAGCTTGGGTTTTTCCTGCGTGGCAGGCGGGCGAGGCAACTTGGGCGGCTTTGCGCCGCGATGTGGAGCGGGCTTCTTCACGGCCATCACAGGGAAATGGCCGTCTGCCGGCCGAACCAGACGGCGCCGGCGTCGAGCTCGACCGGCTTGGCGACGGCCGCCGCTTCGACGCAGAGCATCTGCCGGTAGCCGGCGGGCGGCAGGTCGTCGAGCGCGGCGCTCTTGTCGGCCCACGGATTCCAGACCACCACGTCGGGGAAGCCTTCGGCCTCGATCGCCAGGTGGCGCGCCGGCTCCCAAAGCAGCAGCGGTTTGCTCACGTCGAGATAGACGCGATCGACTTCGCGGTCGAGAATCAGGGCCTCGCCAGCCTCGCGCTTGAGCGTCCCGCCGTCGGTCCGGTCGAGATAACAAACGCCGTCGAGCCCCTGCAGCTGGCACATATTGGCCTTGGCGACGCTGAAATAGCTGTGCAGCGCGCCGGTGAAGGAGAACGCTTCGCTGCCGGTGTTCTCAACTTCGAACTCGACGTCGAGCCGCTTGCCTTCGATCATCACGGTCAGTTCGGCGACGAAAGCGTGCGGCCAGACGGCGCGTGTCGCCTCGCTGTCGGTCAGGCGCAGGGTGGCGCAGGCATAGCCCTTGTCGTGGCGGGCGCTGACCAACTCCCAAGTGCTGGTTCGCGCAAATCCGTGCCTGGGCAACGGTCCGCCGTCGGCAAACTGCGGGAAAATCACCGGCACCCCGCCGCGAATCGCATGGCCTTCCCCGAAGCGTGAACGTTCGCTCAGATACAGGCGCTCACGCCCATCGGCCGCGATCCACGACACCAGTTGCGCGCCGTACAGGGTGATCACGGCGACGGCGCCGTCAGGCGTCGTCAGGCGCACGGCGGGCAGACCGTGGAAATTTGTCATGGCGGAGGAAGCGACGGCGGGTTCGGGATTTTTCATGCGCGCCATGTTACCAACAAACTTGCCGATAAACGGAGGCTCTTCCCGGCCGGCGCGATTGAACTCGGCCGCAGCGCCACTCTCTATGCAATAAGGGAGCAAACCGCCAGTGCGAGGGTGGAAAATGCGGAGGACAGTACGATGAGCGAGCTGTTCGACAACCCGCTGGGGACCGATGGCTTCGAGTTCGTCGAATTCGCGAGCCCGGCGCCGGACAGCCTCGCCGAACTTTTCGGCCGCCTCGGCTTTGTCGAGGTCGGGCGTCACCGGCACAAGGACGTCAGCCATTACCGGCAGGGCGACATCAATTTCATCCTGAACCGCGAGCCGGGCGGTCAGGCGGAAACCTTCGCCGCCCGCCACGGCCCCTCCGCCAACGCCATGGCTTTTCGCGTCCGGGACGCCGCCGGCGCCTACCGCGAAGCATTGCGGCGCGGCGCGACGCCGGTCGAGCAGCCGGTCGGCGCGATGGAGTTGAAGATTCCCGCGATCCTCGGTATCGACGGCCTGGTCATCTACCTGGTCGATCGCTACGGCGCGCGGACGATCTACGACGTCGATTTCGAACCGCTAGCGCAGCGCAGCAGCGACGCGGGCGCGTCGAACGGTAGCGGACTCATCTACATCGACCATCTCACCCACAACCTGCAACGCGGCCACATGGACCACTGGGCCGCCTTCTACGAACGCGTTTTCAACTTCCGGGAAATCCGCCATTTCGACATCGAAGGCAAGCTGACCGGCCTCGTCAGCCGCGCCATGACGAGCCCCTGCGGCAAGATCCGCATTCCGCTCAACGAAAGCCGCGACGACAAATCGCAGATCGAGGAATTCATCGCGCGCTATCACGGCGAGGGGATCCAGCACATCGCACTCGGCAGCGACGACATCTACGCCAGCGTCGAGGCCTTGCGCGCCCGCGGCGTCGCCTTCCAGCAAACGCCGGACACCTATTACGAGGCGCTCGGCCAACGGCTGCCCGCGCACGGCGAAGACCTCGCGCGGCTACGCGCCGACGGCATCCTGCTCGACGGCGCGCCGGGCGAGGGCCAAGGCCTGCTGCTGCAGATCTTCACGCGCGAAGAAATCGGCCCGATCTTTTTCGAAATCATCCAGCGCAAGGGCAACGAAGGCTTTGGCGAAGGCAATTTCCGCGCGCTGTTCGAATCGATCGAACTCGACCAGATCCGGCGCGGCGTCCTACAGGACAAGTCGAAGAACAGCCACTGACCAATCCCTGAAGCACCGCCCAGGCCGGTCCGGAAAAACTGGAAATTGCTCGGCTGGCGGGGCAGCACCTTCGATCACGTCGCCGGACTCCACCATCCACCGATGTCCTTGTCGGTTCCCAGCGCCCACAGCGCGAACACCGCGACGACGAGGCCGACGATCACCGCGCTCCACATCGCCGTGGCGAGGCCGCTGAAGCCGACGACCCACGGCGAAACCGCGAGCCATGCGCCGAGTGCGACGCTCACCCACTCTTCCCACGCCATCACCTTGAACAGCGCAGCCAAGGCCAGCGCCGCGATCAGGAATCCGAAGATCACCGCATTGCCGGTCGGCCGCCTCTCGACGGCATAGGAGAGTATCCACGGGGAAGCCATCATCCACAGCCCGAGGGCGAGATTGACGGGGTCTTGCCAGTGTTTCATTTTTGCAGTCATGATCTTTTCCTCCAAAAAACGGCCACCGGATGACCGAGGAGGAAGTCCATGAAATCGCGACCATCCGACCACGCACGCGGCATGGCGGAAGATCGGCCAACCCGTGACTTCGCCCCGGGCCATCCACGTACCTTTTATAAAGAATTCGACTGCATCGAGCGGCGCGGGTTCCGGTCGCCGGTTTTGCGACCGCCGCTCGGACAGGTGCGGGAAACAACTTTTTTCGGCCGCTGTCTACAGCAATACAGGACGGAAAGAGGCCGAAGCGGCAGACCGCGGCAGCGCTCGTCCGGAATGAGCGGCGTGTCATCGCCGCGTTGTTGGATGCTTCTGAAAGTTGATGCTTGAATCAACAGGAGGACGATCATGGGCAATATCATCAGATTTTCTCCCTTCCAGGCCGAGCGGTTTTCCCCCTTCCAGGAAATGGAAAGGATGCTGCGCGACATGGATTTGCGGATGCGGTCGGTGATGGGCGATGCCGAATCGTTCTCGGGAATCCGTCTGGATGTTACCGAGGATGAAAAGGCTTATACCGTCAAAGCCGATCTTCCCGGCGTGTCGAAAGACGATATCAAGGTGGCGATCGATGGGGAACGTGTATCCATTACCGCCGAAGTGAAACGGGAAACCGAAGAGCGAGGCCGGAACGCCTTGTATTGCGAGCGTTTCAGCGGTCAGCAATCGCGCTCTTTCAGCCTCGATACCGCGATCGATGACAATCGGGCCACCGCGAAGTATGAAAACGGCGTGCTCGAGTTGACGCTGCCGAAGAAGGCTGGCGCGACGACGCAGCATCTATTGACGGTCCACTGAACCGTTGCTTCAACCGCCGGGAGGCTCCCGCCGACAGGCGGAGCTTCCCGGTTCTTGCGCTTGCACTTTCCTTTCGCGGCTGCGGCGGCATTGCGGTGTCCGCTCCCTTCCGTGCAACCGCAGACCGTTCAACCGGTCAAAACCATTGTCTGGTTTGAGTGTGGAGCTTACTGCCATGAAACGGGACAACATCGGATTTCGGGTCGGTTCCGGCGTCGATGGCCTCGACGAAGTGCTGTGCGGCGGCTTCGTCAAGAACCGCGCCTACTTGGTGCGCGGCGGCCCGGGGACGGGCAAGACCATCCTCGGCATGCATTTTCTCGCCGCCGGCGCGCGCCAGGGCGAACGCTGCCTGTTCATCACGCTGGGCGAGCCGGCGGAACAGTTGCGGCAGAATGGGACGGCCCTCGGTCTCAATCTCGGCGGCGTGCATTTTCTCGACCTGAGTCCGACGCCGGAATTCTTCGCCGACGCGGAGTCGTACGACATCTTCTCGCCGGCCGAGGTCGAACTCGAACCGACGACGCGCCGCATCGTCGGTGAGATCGAGTCCTTCAAACCGCAACGGGTGTTTCTCGACGCGATGACGCAGTTCCGCTATCTCTCGGCGGAGCCCTTCCATTTCTTCAAACAGGTTCTTTCCTTCCTGCGCTTCCTGGTCGCCCAGGGCGCCACCGTCGTGTTCACTTCCGAGGGCAGCCCGACGGCGCCGGACGAGGACTTGCAGTTCATGGCTGACGGCGTGATCGCTCTGGCCGCGACGCCGAACGGCCGCGCGCTGAACGTGGCGAAATTCCGCGGTTCCGGCTTTCTCGACGGCTGGCATTCGCTGCGCCTCGACGAAAGCGGCCTGACGATATTCCCGCGCCTGGTGCCCGAGTTGCCGAGCGCGGAAAGCACGGCCGAACTGCTCTCGTCGGGCGTCGCCGAAGTGGACGAGCTGTTGCACGGCGGCATCGAGCGCGGCACCGTGAGCATCGTCAGCGGCCCCTCGGGCGTCGGCAAGACGACGCTGTGCCTGCAGATCCTCAAGGAGGCGGCCGGCCGCGGCGAACCGGCCATCGCCTATACCTTCGAGGAAAGCGCGGAGATGATCCAGCGCCGTTGCGAAGCGATCGGCCTGCCCATCCGCCCGCTGGTCGAAAGCGGCATCCTGACGCTGCGGCAGGTCGAGCCCTTGCGCTTCTCGCCGGGCGAATTCTATTGCCTGGTGCGGCATGACATCGAAGCCAAAGGCGCGCGTACCGTGCTGATCGACAGCGTCGCCGGCTTCCGCCTCGCCTTGCGCGGCGAAGACCTGGTCAGCGACTTGCATACGCTGTGCCGGGAGTTGCGCAACCGGGGCACGACGGTGCTCCTGGTCGATGAGGTGGAGTCGATCACCGGCGATTTCCAGGCCACCGAGACCGGCCTCGGCTACCTGGCCGACAACATCGTCTTCCTGCGCTACCTCGAGGTGCGCGGCGGGCTGCGCAAGGCGATCGGCGTGCTGAAGAAGCGCCTCGGCGACTTCGAGAAAACGCTGCGCGAAATCGAGATCACGCGCGACGGCATCAAGGTCGGCAAGCCGCTCACCGAACTGCGCGGCATCCTGACCGGAACGCCGGAGTGGCGGCACGAATGGCGGCACAAATCAGGAGACGCGGGGGGGCCATGAACGACCTGCCGCCGCGGACCGTTCTTGTCGTCGATCGCAATCCGCGCAATCTGCAGTTGCTGATGCAAGCCCTCGCCGGCGACGGTTTTCAGACGCTCTGCGCACCGGATCTGGCGCAGTTCGACGAAGTGATCGACGAGTTGATTGCCGACTCCGGCTCGATCGCGCTCGCCCTGGTGGACGTGGACGGTTTCGATGCCGCCATCTGGGAACGCTGCCGCCGCCTGCACGAAAGCAAGGTCGAAGTCCTGGTGCTGGTCGGGCGCCGCGCGACCCCCCTGGTACAAGTCAACAGCGCGCGCTGCGGGGCGCGGGCGGTGCTGCCCAAACCCCTGTCGACGAAACAGCTGGCGCAGATGGTGCACGCCCTGATCGAGCAGATGCAGGAGGAGCGCGCATGACGCGCATCCTGCTTCTGCTCGAGCAGCGCCGCAACCGCCGCCTGCTCGCCGACTGGCTCGCGCCGCAGCATCAGGTGATCGTCGGCGAGAACGCCGCGGCCCTCGAGCAGCCCTTCGACCTCGGCATCGTCGATGGCCCGGCGCTCGAACGGCTGCGCGCCGCGATCGGCCGACGCAAGGCGCGCGAGCAGCCGATCCTGCTGCCTTTCCTGCTCGTGACGCCGCGGCGCGGCGCCAGCCTCGCCGCGCGGCAACTCTGGCGCAGCATCGATGAGGTGATCGCGACGCCGATCGAAAAGGCCGAGTTGGAGGTGCGCCTGCAGGTGCTCATGCGCGCGCGCCAGCTGTCGCTCGAACTCAAGGCGAGCCACGCGGCGGAACTGCGCCATATCGCCCTGCACGACCCGCTGACCGACCTGCCGAACCGGCGGCTGTTCGTCGAACGCCTGGAGACGGCGCTCGGCCGCGTGCGTGCGAGTCATTCGACGGACAGCCGCCAGCTCGCCGTGCTGCTCCTCGAACTCGATCGCTTCAACGCGATCAACGAATCCTATGGCCACGCCTACGGCGATCTGCTGCTACAGGCGGTCGCCGAGCGCCTGTTCGCCGGCCTGCCGCGCGATGCGCTGGCGCACTTCGGCGGCGCCGCGTTCGCCGCCCTGCTGCCCGAATTCAATCGCCTGGCGGAGCCGGCGCTCGCCGCGCAAGGGCTGCTCGACGCCCTGGCGCGGCCGTTTTCCCTGCCCGGCCATACGGTCTATGCGACGGCGAGCATCGGCATCACGCTCTCTCCCGCCGATGGCGAAAATACCGAAATCCTGCTCGAGAACGCCGACACGGCCCTGCATCGCGCCAAGCGCGAGGGCGGCAGCAGCTACCAGTTCTATACGCCGCAGATGAAGGCGCAGGTGCTCGAGCGCCTCGACCTGGAGACACGCCTGCGCGGCGCGGCCGAGCGCGGCGAACTGACGCTCGAATACCAGCCGCAGGTGGATATCCGGAGCGGGCGCATCGTCGGCTTCGAGGCGCTGACGCGCTGGGACGAGCCGGAACTCGGGCGGGTCGATCCGACGCGCTTCATTCCGATCGCCGAGGAGACCGGGCTGGTCGAGCCGCTCGGCGAATGGGCGCTCGCCGCCGCCTGCCGCCAGGCCAAGGCCTGGCAGAAGGCCGGGCTGCCGCCGCTGCGCGCGGCGGTCAACGTCGCGGCGCGCCAGTTCCGGCATGGCATCGAGAAGACCGTGGCGCGCGTGCTGGCCGAGACCGGCCTCGATCCGCGCTGCCTGGAACTCGAGATCACCGAGAGCAGCATGATGGAGTGCGTTCCCGAGTCGATCGCGGTATTGCGCAAGCTGAAAAAACTCGGCGCCCAGTTGTCGATCGACGATTTCGGCACCGGCTATTCGGCGATGAGCTATCTGAAGCTGCTGCCGGTCGCCACGCTCAAGATCGACCGCTCCTTCGTGCGCGACGTCGCGCGCGATGCCGACAGCGCGGCGATCGTCGAGGCCATCATCGCGCTCGCGCACAGCCTGAATCTCAAGGTGATCGCCGAGGGCGTCGAAACGCCCGAGCAACTGGCCAGCCTACGCGCACGCGGCTGCGACGAGATCCAGGGTTATCTGGCCGGCAAGCCGCTGCCGGCGGCGGCCTTCGCGGCGCTGCTGCGCAAGCGGGATTCGCTGCTGCCCGTGGCGGACGAATGCCAAGCCCTCCCGTAAGCCGAGCCCCCGCCTGACTGGCCTACTGGAAGTGGTAGAAGCGATCGTTCAGAAACTTGACGAGGTTCTGCGTCTCTACCGGCGAGAAATTCTTCTTCGCCACATGGCTGCAGCCTTGCAGTTGCTGCGCCAAACCATCTAGCGAATGCACCGTGCGCTCTTTGCGGGTATAGACGCTCGTATCGTGGCAACCGGTACAGTTGGCCGCGTGCAGGATCTGGCCGGCGGCAATGCTGCCCGGAAGCTCGGCGGGCACGGCGGCGTGGACGGCGGACGATCCGAGCAGCGCGCTCAGCAGTCCGGCAAGAACAAAGCGGTTCAGCGAGTTCATCGGACTCATTGTTTTCCTCCCAGGTTTCCTTGTTGATCCGAATAGTGTGGCCGATGCGCCAACGCCACGGCGGCGAAGAGTACGGCCGCGAACGCGCAGGCGATCTCGACCGGCGCGAAGCCGGCCATCAGCGCCGCCATCTCCGCCATGCCCGAGGCCAGCGCGAGTTGATGCGCCAGCCACAGGGAAAAACCGGCCACCGCCGCCAAGGCAGACCATTGGCCGAAGAAACGCCCGGTCGACTCTCGTTCGCTGCGCGGCGCCTGCCACGGCAAGGTCGCCGCCAGGGCCGCGCCGAGCCGTTTGCTGGCGCCCCAGAGCAGGCCGGCGAGCATGCCGAACCAGAACGCGACCTCCACCAGATAAGTCCAGAACATGCCGGCGAACTCGCCGCCGGGATGCTCGCTCCCTTTCGGCAGAAAGGCGATCGCGACGCCGGTGAGCACCGCGAAAACCGCGCCGAGCCGCAGCGACGCCGCCAGTTCCTTGACCCAGGAACGCAACTCGCTCTCGGCATCGTCGTTGATCGGCCAGTTGCAAAGATCGATATTCATGACGACCTCCTCACGCGACAAATCGTTTGTCGAATTGTTTCGACCCGCCGCGCGCGATGTCGTTCAGGCTTCGCGCGGCGAAGTACGGCAAAGCACGGCGAAGCGGCGCGCCATCCCGTATACTTCGCCCTTAGCCGCTTGCTTATCTGCCTACTTTCCAGCCGTCGCCGCGTAGCCCCCGGCGCACAACTGTCGGACAAGAACATGAAACTCTCTGCACACCCGCTCTGGCTGGTCGGATTCCGCCCCTTTTTCAGCCTGGCGTGCCTCGCCGGACTGAGCCTGCCGGTCCTCTGGGCGCTGATTTTCAGCGGCACGATCGGCGCGCCATCGACCACCTTTTCCCCGACGCAGTGGCACGCGCACGAGATGTTCTTCGGCTTCGGCTGGGCGGTGCTCGGCGGCTTCCTGCTCACGTCGACGAAGAACTGGGTGAATATTCGCGGCTACCACGGCCCGGCGCTGATCTTTCTCGCCGCCGCCTGGCTCGTCGAGCGCCTCGGCATGTGGTTTCAGGGCAGCCTGCCGCCCCTGCTCTTCCAGATTTCGAACAAGCTCTTTCTCGGCTCGATTGTCGCCATGCTGGTGTGGACGCTGGTCAAGCACCGCAAGGACGACTCCTACCGCGACAACTATTTCTTCTTCGTGATCCTGCCGCTCTTCCTCATTGCGAAGCAGCTGATGCTCGGCGCCGACTCGTTCCAGATCGGCTGGAGCATGGCGCTCGGGCTGTTCCGCATGGCCTTCCTGGTGATGCTCGAACGGACGCTGACGCCGTTCATGAAAGGCGCCTTCCAGGTCGAGATCCTGCGCAAACCGCCGCTCGACAAGGCGATCAAGCTGCTCGCGCTGCTCCTCGTTTTCGCGAGCCTGCTGCCGCTCCCGCTGGCGTCCACACTCGAGCTGGCGCTCGCGCTGCTGCTAGCCGGCCGCTTCGCTTTCTGGAAACCGCAACTGGCGCTACGCCGGCTCGACATCGGGATCATGTATCTCGGTTATCTGGCGATCGTCGCCCAGCTGCTGATCGAATCGGCGCGGGCATTCGCGCCGCTCGCCTGGGTCGGCTCGCTGTCGGTCCACGTCTTCACCTTCGGCTCGATGGGGCTGATCATTCCGGCCATGATCATCCGCATCGCGAACGGGCATACCGGGCGCAAGGTGAATTTCGACGCGCGCGACAAGCTGGTGCTGTGGATCATGATCGTCGGCTTCGTCTGCCGCGTCGTGGCGCCGCAATTCGATCCGGCCGGCTACCTGCGCTGGATCGAACTCGCGGCCGCCTGCTGGTTCGCCGCTTTCTCCCTGCTCGCCTGGCGCTACATCCCCTACCTGATGGCTCCCCGCGTCGACGGCAAGGTGCACTGAGAAAGCCTACTCCGCCGCTCGCGAAGGCGTATCGACCAGCCCGTACTCGACGGCCAGATGCAGCAGCTTGAAATCGGTATCGGCGTCGAGCTTCTGGCGGATCAGCGAGAGGTAGTTGAGGACGGTCTTCGGGCTGAGGTGCATGGCGCCGGCGATATCCGCCGTCGATTCGCCGTGCGCCAGCAGGCGCAGGACCTCGAACTCGCGCGGCGTCAGCGCGGCGATCAGACTCTCCCGATCGACCGCGTCCTGGGCGAGCAGATGGGCGATCTCGGGCGCCAATACGCGCTGGCCATCGGCGACGCGGCGAATGCCCGCGATCACCTCGGCCGGCTCGCTGTGCTTGGTCAGATAACCATGCGCGCCGCTGCGCATCGCCTGCGTCACATGGCCGCGGCTTTCATGCATCGAGAGGACCAGGATGCGCAGGCCGGGCAGCCGCGCCAGCATGCCGCGAATCGCTTCGAGGCCGCTGCTGCCCTTGAGGCTGAGATCGACCAGCGCGACATCGGGCGTTTCGCGCTGCACGAAGGCATTCGCCTCGTTGGCGCTGGCCGCCTCGCCGATCACGCACAAGCCGGGCTCGGCATCGAGCAGGCGGCGGTAGCCGGTGCGCACGACGGCGTGGTCGTCGACGAGCAGGATGCGGATCATTCGGCGCCTCCCTCGGCGTCCGGAATGCCGGGCGGCGGGTTGGCCGGAACATCGATCACCAGCCGCAAGCCGCGCGGATCGGCGTCTTCCAGCGCCAGACTGCCGCCGACCATGGCCAGCCGTTCGCGCATGCCGAGCAGCCCGCCGCCCAGGCGCGCGCCGACCGCCGCCGAGCGGCCACCGCCGTTGTCGGCGATCGAAAGATCCAAAATACCGTCGCGGCTGCTCAAGCGTACCCGGCAATCGGTAGCCCGGCTGTGGCGGACGACGTTGGTCAGCGCCTCCTGCACGACGCGGTAAACGACCAGCCCGACCGCCGCCGGCACCGGCGGCAGAAGCGCCGGCAACTGGAGGTCGAAGTGGATGCCGGCCTCGCGCTGCTGCCAACCGTCGAGCAGTTCGCGCAGCGCGTCCGTCAGGTTGAGGCCGTCGAGTCCATGCGGCCGCAGGCGCTTGAGAATACCGCGCAGCTGCTCGCCGACGGTGCGCACGTCCTGCTGCAGTTCGCGTCCGCAGGCGACGATGCTGGCCGGTGCGATGTCCTGTCCGTGGCGTTCCAGATAGGCCGCCGTGACGCCGATCGCGGTCAGCATCTGCCCCATCTCGTCGTGCAGTTCGCCGGCCAGTTCGTGGCGCTCGGCTTCCTGCACGTTGATCAGTTCCCGCGCCAGCTGGCGCTGGCCTTGCCGCGCCTCGTCGAGGGAAGCGGCGAGGTGATTGATGGCCGAGGCGATGCGCGAGAACTCGCGCAATTCGAAGGCCGGCAGATTGGCCTGCCGCTCGCCGTGCGCCAGACGGTCGAGCCCCTCCTCGAGTTTTCTGACCGGCGACAGGGCATGGTGGGCGGCGCTCCAGGCGACGAGCAGCGTCGCCCCGGAAAAGAGCAGCAGGGTGATGAACAGGCGCAGCGCATCCTGCAGGATTTCGTCGATTTCCGAAGCCGGATTGGGCGTGATCACCAGTTCGGCATCGCGGAAACGGACATGGTAGCCCTCGCCGGCCGGCGCCACGCCGAGCAGGGCCGCCAGCCAGCCGGCGACACCGCCGGTCAATGGTGCGGCTGGCGACGACTCGCCGGCGAGGCCGACGTGCAGGTGGCGCAAAGGCCCTTCGGCGAGAACGGCTTCCAGGCGTGCCTTGGCCTCGGCCGGCGACTGGCCGTAGCCGAGTTCGCCGGCAGCGAGCATGGCGCGGGCGAGTCGCTCCGAAGCGCGGACTTCGGCCGCAGCGTCATCGCGCACGGAATAGAAGGTCACCGCCGCGGTCACCAGCAGCAGGCCGAAGATCAGGGCGCCGAGATAGACCACCAGCCGTCGTCTGAGATCCACGGAACGAGGCTCCTGAAAAAACGAAAGGAGCATGTTGAGCGGCTTTTCTTTCCCGGGCAAGTAACTTCAAGGCACGGCGAGTCAATCAGAACTCGTATCGCATGCCGACCTGGAAGGTGCGCGGCGCGCCCGGCGCATAGGCCGTGGAGTGCACGATGGCGTCGTTGCTGGCCGGCGCGAAGGGCCGGGCGATGAAGCTGCCGTTGGCGGTGAAGCCGTTGGCGCCGAGTACGGCGGCGCTGCTGTACTTGCGGTCGAAGAGATTGTTGATCTGTCCGAACAGCTTGAGCTTCGGCTCGACGCGATACTGCGCGCCGAGGTTGAACACCGCGTAGCCGGCGCTCTTGCCCGAGCCGAGGTAATAAACGCCGTCGGCCTGATGGGCGTTGTTTTCGTTGCCGCGGGCATAGGAGCTGCTGACGCCGACCATGCTGGCGCCGAGCGAGAAGGCGGAGGTGAACTGGTAGTCGGTCGAGAGTTTGAGCAGGTGGTGCGGGATCAGGGGAATACGGTTGCCCTTGCGCACCTGGATGTTGCCGTCCTCACCCGGCGTGCCGCCGGCGGCCGTGCCGTTGGAACTGTTGGCGCTCCCGGACAGCGTTTCATCCGATTGATAAGTGGCGTCGAGATAGGTATAGCTGGTGCCCAGCGTCAGCTTGTCGATATCGCCCGAGAGGCCCAGTTCGATGCCCTGGCGACGGGTCTCGCCGAAGTTCTTGAAGTAGCCGGACTGGCTGGCGTTGGGCGCGGCGACGAAGAGGATGTCGTCGTGGTTTTCGGCGCGGAAGATGCCGACGTTCCAGTTCAGGTGCTGGGCGATGCGGCCGCTGACACCGGCCTCGATGGTCTTGGTGACCACCTGGTTGAGCGGCGGATCGCCGGCCATCGAATTGGGCAGGCGGCAGGGATTGGCCGGATTGGCGCAACCGAGTTCGATCGAGGTCGGCGCGCGGCTGCCTTCGTTGTAGCCGACGTAGGCGCGGAAGGCGGGAGCAGGCGTAAAGCTCAGGCCAATCGCCGGGTTGAAGCGGCTGAAGGTATGCTTCCCGTCGAGCGAGTTGGCGCCACCGCCGGGGTTGATGTTGTCGCGGTTCTCGACGCGGGTCTGGTTGTAACGGCCGGAAAGCGTCAGGTGCCAGATATCGCGGAACGAAATGGTGTCGGTGGCGTAGAGACTCCAGGTCCGCGTGTGGCCATTGAGGTCGACACGATTGTCAAAGGGGTCGCCGTCGACCGTGGTGCTCCCGTCGGCAAAGGCATTCAGGCCGGTGATGCTGCGATCCGGGTTGAGATAGCCGAGTTGCGAGGTCTGGCGGAACTTGATCCGGCTCTCGTCGTAGGCGGCACCCGCCGTGAACTGGTTGTGCTGCCCGGCAAGGTCCTCGAGCAGGGTGAACTGGCCGGAAATGCCGTAGTTTTTCTGGTCGGTCCAGGTGCGGTTGATCAGGCCGTTGCAGTTCTCGCCCGGAACCCCAATGGCAAGCACTTCGGCAATACAGGTCGATGATGGAAATGGCGTATTCGATGCATCCTCACCGGCACCGTAAAGGCCTCTATTCAGTGAAGTTTCGTTGATATCGCCGTTCAGCGTCGCCGTCTTGATCTTGCGGTAATACAGATTGCCCGAGAGCAGCAGCGTGTCGGAAACGCTGTGCGTCGCGGCCAGATTGAGGAAGTTCGACTCGTTTTCGGTGATGTCCGGCCGGGTGTAGACGCTGGCGTAATTGCGCTCGAGCAGGCGCTGCTCCTGCACGCCGTTGCCGGTGAGATTGCTGTTGGCGTAGGCGTAGGTCAGCTTCAGATCGGTCGCCGCATCGCGCCAGCCGACCTTGGTGAACAGCTGGCCGACGCGCGAGGGCGAGGCATCGCGCCAGCCGTCCTCGTTGAACAGGTTGCCGGCCACGTACCAGTCGAGGTTCTCCTTGCTGCCGCCGTATTCGATTTCGGCGGTGCTGCGCTTGTTGCTGGCGTAGGACAGCTGTATCGCGGCACCGGGATTGCTGCGGCCGTCCTTGGTCTGGATCGACAGCGCGCCGCCGAGCGTGTTCAGGCCGAACACCGGGTTGGAGCCGGGCATCACGGTGAGCGAGGCGATCGCCGCGCGCGGAATCAGATCCCAGCTGACGACATCGCCGAACGGCTGGTTCAGGCGAACACCGTCCATATAGACAGAGAGCCCCTGCGGCGTGCCGAGCAGCGGCGAGGCGGTGAAGCCGCGGTAATTCACGTCGGCCTGGAAGGGATTGCCCTGCATCTCGTTGACGTGGACGCTGCCGAGATTGGTGTTCATGAACTGGCTCAGATCGAGCGCGTTGCTGCGTTCGATGTCGGCGCCGCGGGCTGTCTGCACGGCGGCGGGAATCTGCTCGCGGCTCAGGCCGACACCGGCCAGCGGCGTGGTGCCGACGATCACCACCGGCGCCAGCGCGACCGCATCATCGGCCGCCTTGTTATCGGCGCCGATCGCCTGCACGCTGGCAGCCAGCGAGACCAGAAGGAATCCCGCGGAGCGCAGGCCGGCTCCGGAACTGGGAATGAACATGGTGCAACCCCCTCAGATTGATGACTTGTTTTTATCTGCTGCCGCCCCATCGGTCGGGTACGGCGCATATCTTTCAGAGGCAGGATTGTAGGGGCTGGCCCGGGAAAAAGGATCGGGAAATCTTCCCGCCGTTCTGGCCGCGGCGCTTCCGGTTGTTTCTACGCTTCGGAGCGGGCCGGAATCACCTCGCAGACCTTCGGTAGAACGCAGTTGCGCCCCGCCGCCTTGGCCTGATAGAGCAAGGTGTCGGCGCGTTCGAGCAGCGCCTGCGGCGTCTCGCCGGGTTGGTGCTGAACGACGCCGAAACTGGCGGTCAGCCGGATCGCCCGGCGCTCGCACTGCTCGCAGATCACCGTCGCCGCTTCGATGTCGCAGCGCAAGCGCTCCGCCGTCGCCTGCGCCGAGGCCAATTGCGTTTCGGGCAGAACGATCACGAACTCTTCGCCGCCGTAGCGCGCGACCCAGTCCACACCCACCCGCAAATCCTCGAGATAGATCAACGCCACCTTGCGCAGCACTTCGTCGCCCGACAAGTGCCCGAAACGGTCGTTGATGCGCTTGAAATAATCGATATCGCTGAAGATGACCGAGAGCGGCCGCCCGTAGCGCGCGGCGCGTTCGATCTCGCGCGGCAGGCGTTCGTTGAACAGGCGGCGGTTGAAACAGCCGGTCAGCGGATCGACAATCGACAGCTGTTGAATCGACTCGAGGGCCGATTCGAGCTGGGCGGTGCGTTCGGCAACCAGCCGGTCGAGATTGACGATATGGTCGCTGATCCCTTCCTGTAAGGTTTTGAAACCTTCGACGACGAGGTCGATTTCATCGCGCCGGTGCTGCGCCGGGCGCTCGACGCGCAGAGGCGCGGTCAGGCGCTCCGGCTGCAGGGCGGTGACGAAATCGGCGATGTAGCGCAGCGGCTGCTGCAGATCGCGGCGCAGCAGGACGACGATCAGGCCGCAAATCAGCAGCGTCAGCGTGCCGTAGCCGGCCAGCACGCCGGCGATGCTGAGCATCACCTCGCGATAGAGCGCGCCGGGTTCCGCCGTGATTTCGAGCGTGCCGATCGACCCCTCGGCGCGCTGCGGATAGGGAATCGGGAAATTGCCGGCGGTTTTTGCGCCGCGCAGCGCCAGATTGCCGGCTTCGAAGACCTGGCCGGTCCCCACCGCCAGACGGACGTAGCCGATCCGCTGGCGCTCGGCGAGCATCTGCACCTGGCGGCGCACGGTCTCGGGCTCGATGTCCCAGATGCTCACCGAGAGCAGCGGCACACTCGTCTGCGCGATGTCGCGCAGGGCCAGGTCGAAGCGCTCCTGCGCCTGCCGATAGACCACGCCGGCCTGCAGCGCCGAGATGAGCAGCGCGCACACCGCGGCCAGAACGAAGGTCTTGCGGATCAGCGAGACGGCCAGCGGGCGGAAGGTGGAATCGTGCACGGCGGCGTTGTCCGGTCAGCGCAGCAGTTGCTGGAAGCTGAAATCGTAGTGTTTCAGCTTCGGATTGAGCGCCTTGCTGAAACGGCGGAAATCGACCCCGTCGAAACGCAGATCGCCGAAACGCGCGACGAAGCGCCCGGCATCGTCGGCGGAAAACAGCGTGAACATCGGCCGTTCGAGCTCGATGCCTTCGTCGGCGAAATCGTACCCGTGCGCATAGTCGTAAATCAGCACCAGCGCCCAGGCGCCGGCGATGAAATGGCCGCCGGCAAGCGCCGCCAGACGCCCCGAGCGGACGGCTTCCATTGCCTCGCCCGAGGTGTTGATGGCGGAAAACCAGGCGTCCCTGCCCGGCTGGCCGGCACGCTTCTCCCAACTCTGCATGGCGCCGAAAGCCATCAGGTCGTTACCCGCCCAGACCAGGCGCGCCGCCGGATAGCGCTCGAACAGCCAGTCGCTCTTTTCGGCCGCCTTGTCGCGGTTCCAGTCCGCGTAGACCTCCTGGTCGAGCGTCACGTCGCGCGCCTCGGACGCCGCCCGGCGCATGCCTTCGCTGCGCCGCAGCGACGAGGGCGTCGACCGGTCGCCGGAGAGCGCAAGCAGGTGCAGCTTGCCGTCGAGGCCCTGGCCCTTGTTCTGGCGCCCCTTCTGGATCAGGGCTTGGGCGGTGAGATAGCCGGCATCTTCGGCCCGCGGCTCGAGCGAGCCGATCCACTTCCGGTAGCGCTCACGCGGCTTGCCGGTCACTTGCCGCTCGGCGTTCGAGGAAATGCCGCTGTAGGCGAGAAAAATCCCGATCCCGGCGGCATCGAGCAGACGCAGCAACTCCGGGCCGGTCGCATAGTCGTTGGAAACGATCGCATAGTCCGGTCGTTGCCCGGCCGGGCGTGCGGCGATCTCGCGGGCGATTTCCAGCGTGCGCAGATGGTCGCGTTCGGCAAAGCGCACCTCGAGGCGGACATCCAGGCTCTTTGCCGCCGCCTCCATGGCGCGCGCCGCGGTCAGCCAGTACACCTCGTCCGCTTTGCCGGGATTGATGAAGACGGCCGAGAACGCCGCGGCGGACAAGGGCGCCAGGCAGCAGAGAAGCGCCAGCAGGCGGATCATGAGGGAGACGACGAAAGCATATGTTGAAAGGGTATCCCGGAGAGGGATCCTATTTTCACCCAAAATGGTGCAAAGTTGTCATATTGTTCCGGCGATTTGTATCTCTTTGACCGGCAAGTATTTTCAGCGGCGGAAAAAACGGAAAATGCCTGCGGTCGGAGACCGGAGTCGCGCCGCCCGCGCCCCGGAACCAAGCACCAGCGGCATGGTCGCGACTCGCCGCTCGGCGACCGGCGTAATATACGCAGACAGGCGAGTTGAGCCTTACGGTTGTACAACGGTACAACTCGCTCGTAAAACGACACCACCGACCACAGGAGATACGCCATGCAACGTTTGCTATTCGCCGCAGCGCTGGCTGCCGCCGCCACTCCGGTACTCGCCGCCGACGTTGGCGTCTCGGTAAGCATCGGCCAGCCCGGTTTCTATGGCCGCATCGATATCGGCGACTATCCGCAGCCGCAACTCATCTATCGCCAGCCGATATTGATCGAACAGGTTCCGGTCAATCGCCCGCCGATCTATCTGCGCGTACCGCCGGGCCACGCGAAACACTGGGACAAGCACTGCCACCGCTACAACGCCTGCGGCGAGCGGGTCTATTTCGTGCAGGACAGCTGGTACAACCGCGAGTACGTGCCGCGCTACCAGCAACGCTATGGCGAGCGCCGGGAAGAACGCCGGGAGGAGTTCCGTGAGGAACGCCGCGAGCATCGCCACGACGAGCGCCGTGAGGAACGCCGGGAAGAGCATCGTGGCAACGACCGCCACGGGGATGATCACGACCACGATCACGATCACGACCGCGGCCGTAATCGCTAGTGCCAGCCTTTGCCGTTATGGTGCTAGCGCGGGTCGTTCGCCAGGATCAGTTGGCGATCGGACTTAGATCAGGCTGCGCCGGGTCAGCACATCCCTGACCCGCGAGCGCTCGCGGCGGCCGGCGTAGAGGCTCTTCCAGATCCGCTGTTCGAGCGCGGCGTGCTCGCCGGTGCATTGCTCGGGCGCGTAATGCACCAGCAGGACCTTGCCGATCAGGAACTTCGGCGACTCGCCGACGATCTCGGCCATCTCGGTGGCCAGCGCGTCGTCGGTCGTAAATGCCGCGATGCAACGCGCCAGATGGACGGCCTGGGCATGGCTCTCGAGCTTGAGCGATGGAATGTTCCCAGCGCCGGCGGCCGTCACCGGGTCCGTCGATATGCTCATGGCGTCGGCAATCAATCGGGTGATACGCTGAAGTTCGGTGCTCTCTTCCATGTTTTTTCCTGAATGTTTCCTGAGTGAACTCGACGCGCCAGCAACCGGGGGGCGAACAGAGGCTGCGGGCTGCGCGGGGACGCCAGTTTAGCGGCCGCGACCGCGTTTGTCTGGCGAGATTGACGGGCTCGGGCGCGCGCCCTGCCCGGTTGGGGATTTGTAAGACTTTGTAAGCCGCGTCCTCGCCACGCTCCCCGCTCACGTTATTCGCCTCAGGTAGCCGGCCTTGCCGATCAAACTCGACAGGCTGCGCAAGTCATACCGGATGCAGATAATTTTCAAGGAAAAATCATGAAGCGCACCACTCGCCACCTCATTCTGATCACCAGCCTGCTGGCGACCGGCTTGGCTGCCGGCTCCGCGCAGGCGCAAAACCCGGTCGTCGGCGGCTTCATCGGCGGCGGTACCGGCGCGCTGGTCGGCCAGTCGATCGGCGGCCGCGACGGCGCGATCATCGGCGGCGCGCTGGGTGCGGCGGCCGGCGTCGTGATCGCCAGCGACTATCGCCCGGCACCGCGCTATTACGCAGCGCCGACCACCTATTACGCGCCGCAGCCCACCTATTACTACACCCCGCCGCCGGCGGTCTATTCGGCCCCCGTCGTCTATTCGGCCCCGCCGGTGTATTACCAGCGCTATGAAGGAGACTGGGGGCGCCACCACCATCATCATCGGCACGATAACGGCCGCCACGAAGGCCATGGCCGTGGCTGGGACTGAGATCGAGTCTCGCGCCGCCATCGCCGAGCGGCGACCTGCCTGATAAGGCGAGCCGGTCACAGCGACTGATCGTCCTGCCTGGCAAACCAGTCGGCGAGAAAGCTGGTCATCGCCTGCACCTTCGCCGAGAGGTGCCGGCGCGTCGGATAGACGACGTGAATCGGCAAACGCCGGCTTCCCCAGTCCGGCAGCAGACGCACCAGCGAGCCGCGCGCGATCAGGGGCTGCACGATGAAGCACGGGCCGTACACGATGCCGCTGCCGGCCGCCGCCATTTCGGCGAGCAGCATGCCGTTGTTGGACTTGATCGCCCCGCCGATGCGCACGCTGAGCGGATCGCCATTGCCGTCCGTCAGTTCCCAGTTGTTGCCGGTCGCCGAAAACGCGTAGGTAAAGCACTCGTGCCGGCTCAGATCGTCCGGCGTCAGCGGCGTTCCGGCCCGTTCGAGATAAGCCGGCGCGGCGGCGATCAGCAGCGCGGTTTCGCCGATGTGCCGGGCGACGACGTTTTCACTCCCCATCCGCCCGACGCGAATCGCCAGATCGAGCCCTTCCTCGGTGAAATCGGCGACATTGTCCGAGAGCACGATATCGAGCGTGATTTCCGGGTAGGCCTGCGCGAACGCGGCGAAGGCCGGCGCCAGGCGCAGCACCGACAGCGCAATCGGTGCCGTCAGGCGCAGGCGGCCGCGCGGCCGCCGCGCTTCGCCGGCGACGCTGGCTTCGGTCTCTTCGAGGTCGGCGAGCAATTGCGTGCAGCGCTCGAAATAGGCAAAACCCTCGGTGGTCGGGCTCATCCGCCGCGTCGTCCGGTTGAGCAGACGAACGTTGAGGTGCGTCTCCAGCTGCGCCACGTGGCGCGACACGGCGGAAGTCGAAATGCCCATCTGGTCGGCCGCCGCGGCAAAGCCGCCGGCCTCGATCACCGAGCAGAAAACTCGCATGGCCTCAAATTTGTCCAATGACTGGCTCCTACAATTATCCCGATTTGTGCAACACAGATTCAATTATAGGCAGGTTTATTCTTTTATTCGGAAAACCTAAAGTTCAGTCCAACGCGGGACCAATGACCCGCGCCCCACCTGACCCACTCAAGGAGCAAGGACATGAAACTCTACTTCTCACCCGGCGCCTGTTCGTTTTCACCGCATATCGCCCTGCGCGAAGCCAGCCTCGACTTCGAGCTCGTCCGCGTCGACCTGGCGACCCATCAACTGGCCGACGGCAGCGATTTCACCGCGATCAACCCGAAAGGCTACGTTCCCGTCCTCGAACTCGACAACGGTCAGCGCCTGAGCGAAGGCCCGGCCATCGTCCAGTACATCGCCGATCTCAAGCCGGAAGCCAACATCGCGCCGCGTGCCGGCAGCTTCGAGCGCTACCAGTTGCAGGAATGGCTCGGCTTCATCAACTCCGAAGTGCACAAGAGCTTCGGCCCGCTGTTCAATCCGAAGACGCCGGACGCCTACAAGCAGATCCTGCGCGAGACGATCGCCAAGCGCCTCGGCTACATCGACGCCCAGCTCGCGACGCGCGACTACCTGCTCGGCGACCGCTTCAGCGTCGCCGACGGCTACCTGTTCACCATCCTCAACTGGGGCCAGTGGCTGGATATCGACATCAAGCAGTGGCCAGCACTCGCCGCCTTCCAGCAGCGCGTGGCCAACCGCGCCAGCGTGCGCGAGGCCCTGGCGGCGGAAGCGGCGCTGCGCTGAAACACCACCGGGAGCGGCAGCAGTTACAGCACCCGGCCGTTCCCGGCCGAAAAGGCACACCATGGACACCACCAGACAACCGGTTCTTTTCCTCTCGCACGGTTCGCCGATGACGGCGCTCGGCGGTGACGAACTCTCGCAGACTTGGGCCGCGCTGGCCAAAAGGCTGCATCCGCCGGCTGCGATCCTGATCGTTTCCGCGCACTGGAACACCCGCCTGCCCATCGTCGGCGGCAGCGCGCAGCCGGAAACGATTCACGACTTCGGCGGCTTTCCCGACGAACTCTACGCCATCCGCTATCCGGCGCCCGGCGCGCCGGCGCTGGCGCAGCGCATCAAGCAGCAACTGACCGCAGCCGGCATCGCGAGCGGCATCGACGCCGGCCGCGGGCTCGACCACGGCGCCTGGGTGCCGCTGCGCGTGCTCTTTCCGGCAGCGGATGTTCCTGTGCTGCAGCTCTCAGTCCAGCCCGGCTGCTGTGCGCGGCACCACTACGCGCTCGGCGCGGCGCTGGCGCCGCTTGCCGACGAGAACATCCTGATCGTCGGCTCCGGCCACCTGACGCACAACCTCAGGGATTACCTGCAGCCGAACTCGGCGCAGAACTCGCCGCGCCCGTCGCCCGACACGCGCGCCTTCCGCGACTGGGTGCACGCGCAACTGATGCGCAACGACAGCGCAGCCCTGCTCGACTGGCAGCAGGCCGCGCCGCACGCGAACTTCGCGCACCCGACGCCGGAACACTTCCTGCCGCTCTTCGTCGCCCTCGGCGCGGCCGGCGAACGGCATCGTACGGAATGGTTGGGCGGCGGCTGGGTGGCCGATTCGCTGGCGGCGGACAACTACCTGTTTTCGCAGGCGACAGCGAATGGTGAGCAGTGAGGCGAGCGCCGCTAGTGGATGTCGCGACAGCTGACCAGGCGCAGGCGATCCCCGACGAGCAGCAGCTGGCCACGCGAGCGCAGGTATCTCTGCTGCGCGGCGTAGGCCTGTTTCTCCGCCGCGATGACGCCCTGGCAGGTTTCAAACAGCTGGTCGCCGAAAAACCGGCTTTGCAGCGCATGCACGTACTCATGCACCAAAAATGAGTTGTCGGTGTCGTTGTCGAGGTTCAGATCGTCGCGATAGACGATGCGGCGCTGCTCGATGATGTAGGCCGCGACCAACCCGCTCTGCTGCGTGCATTGGTCGTAGCGCTGAGTTTCCGACTTCAATTCGTCGCACACCGTCATCATCATCTGGTGACGTTCGGCGCATTGCCGGTACTGCGCCAGCAGCATCGGCACCTCGGCTTTCTCGTCGGCGCAGATGTCGAGCAGCATTTCCTGATAGGGCATGGCCTGCACAGGCGGCCCCGCTTCAATGGGTGGCAAGCCGCTGAAGTGAATCGCTGCAGCCAACAGAGATGCGAGCAACTCGTCCATTTCCGCCCCCCTCCAGCCTCACCCGGAAAGGCAAAAAACACACAAAAAAACAGCACCGCGTACACTCGGAGAGACCCGGCGGCGGGCAATTAGTTTCTGCATTTTTTGGTGGGCCGCCCGAACGCCACCGGCGGCGGCGCCATGCGGTTACCATAATGCCTTCACCATGCCGATGCTCACCGCCGATTGCCCGCCATGAATCTCAAACGCAGCCTGCTGATCCGCATCACCCTCTTCGCCCTGCTGATCTTCGTCGCCGCCGTGGCCGTCGTCCTCGACCAGACCCGGACCCGGGTGCGCACCCACATCGAGCGCACCGGCAGCACCATCCAGCAGCTCATGACCGACGAAGTGGCGCGCAGCACCGACGCCTACCACCGCACGATCGAGGGCATCGATCTCTCCAGCCTCGGCGCGATCGGCGAGCTGATCCATTTCTGCGTCGAGGTCGAGAATCTCGATTCCCGCCCGCTCGGCGCCCGCTGCTTCGCCGAGCCCGGCTACGCGCCGGCGCCGTTGCACTGGATCATGGGGCGGCTGATCGGCCCGGACATCGTCTACCGTAGCCGGCTGGGCCACTACCCCGGCATCAAGGTCGGCGAGCTGGCGGTGCGTCCCGACATCGCCAGCGAAGCGGCGGACGCCTGGCGCCAGATCCGCACCCTCCTCTGGATCACCCTGGGCATCCTGTTCCTCAACCTCCTCGTCTATATCCCGGTGCGCCGGGCGTTGCGCCCCACTGGCCAGATCCTCGACGCTCTGGGAAAAATGGAAGCCGGCAACCTCAAGGTGCGCCTGCCGCGCTTCGAACTGATCGAGCTGCAGCGCATCGGCTCGGTCTTCAACCACCTGGCCGACCGGCTGCAAAAGACGATCGGCGAGCAGCAGAAACTGGCCGAGCGCCTCCTGACCATCCGCGAGGAGGAGCGCCGCCACCTGGCGCGCGAGCTCCACGACGAGCTCGGCCAGTGCCTGACCTCGATCAACGCCGAAGCCGCTTACGCCAACACCGTCGCGCGGGATGGCCTGCCGGCGCTGCTGCCGTGCACCGAGGCCATCGCCCGCACGACGGCCCACATGATGAAATCCCTGCAGCAGATCCTGCGCCAGCTGCGCCCGATCGGCCTCGAGGAATTCGGCCTGGTGGCAGGGCTCGAGCAACTGGTGCGGGGCTGGAATCAACGGAGCAGCGAACTCAGCAACGAGCGCAGCCGCGAGCGCTGCGCCTACCGTCTGGAACTCGACGGGGAATTCGGCAACCTCCCCGACAACCTGAATGTCAGTCTCTACCGCATCGTCCAGGAAAGCCTCACCAACGCGACCCGCCATGGGGAAGCGACGGAAGTGGTGGTGCGCATCAAGCGCGGCGACGGCATCGAGCTTTCCATCGCCGACGATGGGCGCCGGGAAGCCGCCCCGCCGTCCGAGCCGGGCATGGGCGTGCTGGGGATGCGCGAGCGGGTGCAGGCCCTGGGCGGGAGCTTCAGCCTCGCCGCGCGCCAGCCCCGGGGGATGATCGTCACCGCCAGCATCCCGCTGGCGGCCATAGTGAGCAGCGAAGCATGAACGAGCCCATCCGCCTTCTCCTCGTCGACGACCACGCGGTGGTGCGCGAAGGCTACCGGCGCCTCCTCGAGTGGCGCCCCGATCTCAAGATCGTCGGCGAAGCGGAAAATGCCGCCGAGGGCTACCGCCTATACAAGGAAACGGCGCCGGACGTGGCCATCCTCGACCTGTCGCTGCCCGACATGGGCGGCGTCGAGCTGATCAAGCGCCTGCTGCAGCGCGACCCGGAAGCGCGCATCCTGGCCTTCAGCATGCACCAGGACCCGCTCTTCGCAACCCAGGCCCTGCGCGCCGGAGCGATCGGCTACGTGACCAAGAGCTGCGCCCCGGAAGTGATGATCAAGGCCGTCTACCAGGTGGCCGCCCGGCAGCGGGTGCTGAGCCCGGACATCGCCTCGGAACTCGCCCTGGCGCTCCTCGACGGCGGCGACGACATCTTCCGCGACCTCGCTCCCCGGGAATTCGAAGTCCTGCGCCTGGTCCTCGACGGCAGGACCGCCGATGAAATCGGCGCCGCCCTCCACATCAGCCCGAAGACCGCCCAGAACATCCACTACCAGATCAAGACCAAGCTCGGCGTGAAGAACGACCTCGAACTGCTGCGCCTGGCGTTGCGGCTGAAGCTGGTGGACTGAGCGCGACCGGATCGGCCGGCCAGCAGCCCGATCCACCCTCGCCCTTACTCCCTTACACCCCCTGCAGGGAAATCCTGTGGCGCTTGAAGATCGCCGCCACCGTTCCGTCCGCCTTCAGTTCGGCCAGGGCGCGCTCGATGGCGGCGGCGAGATCGCCCGCATCGGCCTTGACCGCCATGCCCAGGGGCCAGTGACCCGTCTTCAGCTGGGCAATTTTGGCTTCGTCGATGACCAGGCGCTTCTCGCCGGGCAATGCCGCTTCCAGCTCCCCCCGGGGCGCCAGGACGGCCGCCACCGCACCTTCGCGGAGGGCCTTCGCCGCGTCGGCGACCGAGCGGAAATGCACGACATTGTCCCGCAGCCGGCCGCTCATTACGCCGGAAAGGAAGGCATCCGCCAGCGTCGTACCTTCGACGCCGATCTTCTCGCGCGTGAACACTTCCAGCGCCACCGCCGCCGAGCCTTGAGGCACCGGCACACGGGAGGGGTCCCGCGCCATGGCCAGCGATTCGTGATGGTATTGGCCGAAGATGCGCACCTGCTCGTTGGCCTGGGCGAGAACCTTATCCACCGGCACGTGCATCATCACGTCCGCCGGCTCGCCCCTCAGGTAATGCCCCTTCCAGACCATGTTACGCAGATCGTCGCCCATGTCCTCGCCGGCCCTGAAACCGATGATCTCCGGCTTCAGGCCGAGTTTCCCGGCAATCGCCTTGGCGAGGTCGACGTCGACGCCCTGACCGGCGTTGGAGTAAGGCGGGAAATTGTTGTAGACGGCGATGCGCAGCCGCCCGCGCTGGGAAACGGCGTTCAGTTGCTCACCGGCCTGCGCCGGCAGTTGCATCGCCAGCGGCAAGGCGGCAAGTGCCTTCAGAAAATGACGGCGCCCATTCGACGTGGCGACGGCAACGCCGGAAAATTGTTGCTTTGGATGTTTCACGAGGTCTTCTCCTTGCTGACGGTTTGCAGGACAGCAAGCCGGCCGTAGCCGCAACACGGCGCGGGTACGGCCGGCGCCGGCGCTCAGTTCTTCGCCGTTTCGCCGAGCTTGGCGCGGGTGCTGTCGAAGCCGGCACGATAGATGCCGGCGAAGAGTTCCTTGGCCTTGGCGTCGTCGATGTCGCCGGTGCGCTTGAACTCGCTCTTCCAGACGATGCGGCTACCCGTGCCTTCCGGCTTGACGGCAAGGGTGGCCACATAGTCCTTCACCGGCAGCGGCGACTCGAGGAAGCGATAGCGCATGGAATGGCTCTTGCCGTCGTAGGCCAGCAGTTCTTCGACGATTTTGGCGCCATCCTTGGTGGTCAGGGAACGCACCGCGCCCTTGGCGTTGTTCGTGCCCTTGACGATACTCGTGGCCGCGATCATCGGGTGCCAGCCGGAGAGATCGTTGAATTCGCCGATGACTTTCCACACTGCCGCGGGGCTGGCGGCCAGGACGGTGGACTCTTCCACCTTGAGGGCCGGCGCCCCCCAGGCGGCAGCGGCGAAGAATGCGGACAGCAGGGGCAAAACAACGCGGCGGGAAAGGCCGCGGATACGGGTGTGCATGGAACGCCTCCTTGAAATGAATGGACATGGCATAAGCCGGCTCCGATTCTAGGGACGCCACGCCTGGTGCGGAAGGCCGCCACCGGCCGGCAGGCAAAAACGGCACCGACGCCGGGCAATTTGCCCGCGCGATCCTCCCCTCGCCCTCCCCCACGTAATTCGCACCAAAACCAGTCACAAACCGGACAGGCCCGCCCCAAGCAGGGGCGTGCCTCGGCCTGCCGAACGGGCCGCAAAATGCGGACACATACCCGCAGGGGTTTTCAAGGATTGGCACGCGGCATGCTTAGCAAGCTCCAGTCGGGCTGACGGCGGCTTGAGACGACCGCCGGGCTTCACTGGATAAAGGCGCCCAAGCCAGCGTTCCACTGGCGGACGAGGTGATCGACACCTTCCCGACCAGCCGACTTAAAACAAAACGATTGCCAACAGAGAGGGAAACAGCATGTCTTACCTAGCGCCTACAGAGTTCGTCACCAAAATGGTGGATGCGGGGGAATCCAAGATTTTCATGTCCACGCGGGACACCATCGTTCGCGCCTACATGGCCGGCGCCATCCTTGCGCTGGCCGCCGCTTTCGCGATCACCATCAACGTGCAGACCGGCCAGCCGCTCGCCGGCGCCATCCTCTTCCCGGTCGGCTTCTGCATTCTCTACCTGCTCGGCTTCGACCTGCTGACCGGCGTCTTCACGCTGTGCCCGCTGGCCTTGATCGACAAGCGCCCGGGCGTGACGATGGGTGGCGTGCTGCGCAACTGGAGCCTGGTTTTTATCGGCAATTTCGCCGGCGCGCTCACCGTGGCGCTGATGATGTCGGTCATCTTCACCTTCGGCTTTACCGAAGCGCCCAACATCGTCGGCCAGAAGATCGGCACGATCGGCGAAAGCCGCACCGTCGGCTACGCGGCCCACGGCGCGGCCGGCATGCTGACCCTGTTCATCCGCGGCGTGCTCTGCAACTGGATGGTGTCGACCGGTGTCGTCGGCGCCATGGTGTCGACCAACGTCACGGGCAAGGTGGTCGCCATGTGGATGCCGATCATGGTCTTCTTCTACATGGGCTTCGAGCACTCCATCGTGAACATGTACCTGTTCCCCTCGGGCCTTATGCTGGGCGGCAACTTCTCGATCTATGACTACATGGTCTGGAACGAAATCCCGACCGTGCTCGGCAACTTGGTCGGCGGCATTGCCTTTGTCGGCCTGACCCTCTACGCTACCCACGTCCGCACCGCGCCGAAGCGCGTTGCCCACTAATCCCGCACGCCGGCATGAGGGCCTCGCCCCCGCACGGGGCGGGGCCCTCCTCCCATGAGCGATGTCGAGCAAACTCACCCTCACCGCAGGCCAGTGCTCCGACAAGGGGCGCAAGGAAATCAACCAGGATTTCCATGGCATGGTCGTTCCCGATGAGCCGCAACTCGGTTCAAAAGGCATAGCGATTGCGCTGGCGGACGGGATCAGCAGCAGCAACGTCAGCCACATCGCCAGCGAATCCGCGATCAAGGGTTTCCTCGAGGATTACTACTGCACCTCGGAAGCCTGGTCGGTGAAAACATCGGCCCAGCGCGTGCTGACCGCGACCAATTCCTGGCTGCATTCGCAGACGCAACAGAGCCAGTACCGCTACGACAAGGATCGCGGTTATGTGTGCACCCTGAGTGCCCTCATCATCAAGTCCGCCACGGCCCACCTCTTTCATGTCGGCGACAGCCGCATCTACCGCCTGCGCGACGACCGGCTCGAACAACTCACCAACGACCATCGACTGGTCATTGCCGGAGATCGGAGCTACCTCAGCCGCGCCCTCGGCATCGGGCCCCAGGTCGAGATCGACTACCGCGCCCTGCCGGTCGAAGCGGGCGACGTCTTCGTGCTCGCCACCGACGGCGTTTATGAGCACGCGGCAGCGCCATTCATCATCGACGCCATCCGGAACCTCCCGGACGATCTCGACGCGGCAGCCAGACTCATCGCCCAGGAGGCCTACAGACAGGGCAGCACGGACAATCTTACGGTGCAGATCGCGCGCATCGACACCCTGCCGGAGCCCGCGGCAGACGAGCATTGCCGGCAATTGCCGGAACTGCCGCCACCACCGATTCTCGAATCGCGGATGCTCTTCGACGGCTACCGCATCCTGCGCGAGCTGCACGACAGCAGCCGCAGCCATATTTATCTGGCCGAGGACGGCGACACCGGCGCCCGGGTCGTCATCAAGATCCCGTCGATCGATCTCCGCAACGACCCCGCCTATCTGGAAAGATTCATGCTGGAAGAGTGGATCGCGCGGCGCATCGACAGTGCCCACGTGCTGAAACCCTGCCTGCAGACGCGAAAACGCAACTACCTCTACGTCGTCACAGAATACATCGAAGGCCAGACGCTGGCGCAATGGATGATCGACAATCCCAAGCCGGATCTCGAAACGATACGCGGCATCGTCGAACAAATCGCCAAAGGCCTGCGCGCCTTCCACCGACTGGAAATGCTGCATCAGGATCTGCGGCCGAACAACATCATGATCGATGCGACCGGCACCGTAAAAATCATCGATTTCGGCGCCACCCGCGTTGCCGGACTGGCCGAAGCGGACACGGCAAGCATTCAGCCGCACATCCTGGGTACGGTCCAATACACGGCGCCCGAGTATTTCCTTGGCGAACAGGGCTCGCCGCGCGCCGATCTGTTCTCGCTCGGCGTCATCACCTACCAGATGCTCTCGGGGCGGCTTCCCTACGGCGCGCAGGTCGCGAAATCCCGGACCCGAGCGGCGCAAAAGAAACTGAAGTACCAATCCGTGCTCGACGACTACCGCGAAATCCCGGCCTGGATCGACGCGACCCTCGCCAAAGCCGTGCACCCGGAGCCGGGCAAGCGTTACGAAGAACTCTCCGAGTTCATCCACGACCTCAGACATCCGAACAACGCCTTGCTGGGCAAAGGCCCGCCGCCGCTGATCGAGCGTAATCCGCTGATCTTCTGGCAGGCTTTGTCCTTTCTCCTGGCGCTCGCCGTCGTCGTTCTACTGAGCACCCACTCGCTCGTGAAATAAGCGCGATCAAAGGCTCGCGGGCAAGCCGGCCGAGCCATGCCGAGTCGAAAAGCACCGATCCCTCAGCGGATCAGCGTGCTCGGAAACGCGGCGAGCGGCGGGAACTCCCATTGCAGCAGCGAGACGAGCAGGCTGCGCGCGCCGCTCGCGCGCGGACCGAAAGACTGGAGGTGGCGCACATTCACCGTGGCCGCCTTGAACGCAGAAATCACCACCGGCGCGTTGCTGTCGATGCGGTAGTTTTCGCCGGGAGCCAGAATGGTGTCGTCCGGCTCGCCTTCGACGGTGATCCACAAACCGCCGCTGCCGCAGCTCAGGACATGGCCCTTGGCGTCGGAGAGAGTCACCGCTTCATGCTTGAGCAGATCGAAACGGGTTTCTTGCGTGATCGTGGCCATGATCGTATCCTCCATGCGTAATATGCATCGACGAAATTGTTCCTGCATGTAGCGTCAATATAGGTAGCTGGCCTACAAGCGACAAACGGCAAATTCTGATGGCAATCATGAGAAAAACTCATGCATGACAATACCCGCAAACTGCCTTCGCTCGACCCGCTCAAGGGTTTCGACGCCGCCGCGCGGCATCTGAGTTTCACGAAGGCCGCCGCCGAGCTCTTCCTCACCCAGTCGGCGATCAGCCGGCAGATCCAGACGCTCGAAGAGCAGCTCGGCGTCCGCCTCTTCCGGCGCGAGGTGCGGCGCCTGACGCTGACGCCCGAAGGCGAGGTGCTGCACCGCGCGACGGCCGAGATGCTGACGCGGCTGGCCGATGTCTGCGCCGGGCTGAAGGCGGCGCAGCGGCGGCCGCGCGTCACCGTTTCGGCGACCGTCAGCCTCGCTTCGCTGTGGCTGGTACCGCGTCTCGCCGCCTTCCAGGAACTCGAACCCGACCTCGACGTGCTGATCTCGGCCGACAACCGCGTCGTCGACCTCGAGCGCGAGGACATCGATCTGGCCTTGCGCTACGGCTCGCCGGAAACGGCGCCAGCCGGCGCCACCCTGCTCTTCGACGAGGTCGTCTTCCCGGTCGCCAGCCCGGCGCTGGCCGCCGGCCTTCCCGCCGCGTTTTCCGTCGCGTTGCGCCCGGAGGACCTGGCCAAAATCACGCTGCTCGCTTTCGAAAACGGCAACAACACGCCCTGGCTATCGTGGGAGCCGTGGCTGCAGGGTCTCGGGCTGGCGCACGCGAAACCCAAGGCCGTACTGCAGTTCAACCAGTACGACCAGCTGATCCGCGCGGCGGAAGACGGCCGCGGCATCGCGCTCGGGCGCGGCCCGCTGGTCGCGCACTCAATCGCCGAAGGCCGCCTGCAGCCGCTCTCCGATGCCCGCCAACGCATCGCGACGCGGGCCTATTTCATGCTGCGTTCGGAAAGGGCGGCGCGCCCCGAAGTGGCGCGCTTCGCGGCATGGCTGACGGAGGCGGCGCGCGGCGCCTAGCCGTGCGCCAAACGCCGGCGGACGCCGCGGATCGTCAGAAAGGTCGCGGCGAGGACGACCGGAATCGACAGCGCCTCGACGAGCGAGGCATTGAGATGCACGCCCGCATCGTGCAGCGCGGTCAGCACGTGCGAGATCAGCGACACCACGTAGTACGAGATGGCGACCACCGACAGGCCCTCGACGGCGTGCTGCAGCTTGAGTTGCGTCGACGCGGTGCGGTGCATGCCGCCGAGCAGCTCGGTCACCTGCCGTTCCTGCACGAGATTGACGCGCGTGCGCAGCAGGTCGATCGCCCACGAGATGCGTTCGGCCAGATCGGTCTGCCGCTGCTGCACCGAGCGGCAGGTATCCATCGCCGGCGACAGGCGCCGCTCCATGAACTCGCCGATCGTCGGCACGCCCTCGATGCGTTCCTCGCGCAGTTCGTGGATGCGCGCCAGGACGAGCTGGTCGTAGGCGCGCGCGGCACTGAAACGCTGGACGCCGGCGCTCAGCGACTCGACCTTGCCGGCCAGTTCGGTGAGCGCCAGCAGGAGGTCGGCGTCGCTCGCCGCCTGATCGGTGGTCATGCGGCGCATCACCTCGCCGAGCGCGGCGTCGAAATGCTCGAGGCGGCCAAGCATCTCGCGAGCGATCGGCAGCGCGAGCAGCGCCATCAGCCGGTAGGTCTCGATTTCGGCGAGGCGCTGCACCAGCCGCCCGACCTGGTTTTCCCGGAAATCGAGGTCGAGAACGAGGAAACGGGAAAAGCCGTCGTCGCCGATCCGCCAGTCGCACCAGACCTCGCCGCCGCCCAGCACGCGGCTGCCGACCATGCCGCTATCGACGAACCAGTCACCGCGCCGGCCGCGTGCGGCAAGCGCCGCCTCGCCCTTGAGCACCTCGATGCGCAGCGCGACGAGGCGCTTGCCGGCAAGCCGCTCGGCCCATTCCTCGGTCGTACCATCGGCCTGATCGGACCAATCAGCAAACGGCTCGCCGGCGGTGCCTGGCCCGACGACCGTGAAGGTGGAAAATTCGGTATGCCGCTCCCACTTGACCTGCAAACCGTCGGCCGCGTGCACGAAGTGCCGGCTATCCGCTTCGGGCGGCGGAAAATTCAGGGCGCTGCAAAAATCGCCGGCCAGCCGGAAATGCAGATCGCCGCCCGCCTCCGCCTCGCCGAGCACCGCCAGATGCGTGACGCGGGCCGGCGCGTCGATGCGCAGGAAGGGACGGGCATGCACCTCGTTGGCCAGTTCGCGGCGCGCCGGGTGGTCGGTCGCCGCGCTCAGGCAGGCGACCGCCAGATCATGGCGCGTTGCCGTCATCGGCTGCTGCCCGCCGCAGCCACCTCGGGCAATCCGACCAGCGCGTAGCCGTCCGCCGTCAGGCGCTGCCGGAGATAAGCGGCGGTGACGACGGCCTCGGCGCCGTCGCCATGCACGCAGATGCTGCCGATCCGGCACGGCAGGCGCTTGCCGTCGACGCTGACGATGGCGCCTTCGCGCAGCATGCGCTCGACATGCGCGTAGCTCGCTTCGGCGCCGTGGATCATGGCATCCGGACGGCTGCGCGGGACCAGCTGGCCGTCGTCGAGATAGGCGCGGTCGGCGAAAATTTCCTCGACCACCGGCAGGCCGGCATCGCGCCCGGCCGCGACGAGTTGCGAGAGGGCCGGCGCGAGCAGGATCAGCGCCGGGTCGTAGTCGCGGATCGCGCGCACGACGCTGTCGGCCAGCGTGCGGTCTTCGCAGGCGGCGTTGTTGAGCGCGCCGTGCGGCTTGACGTGGCGCACGCGCAGGCCTTCGACGCGGGCCATGCCGTCGAGCGCGGCGATCTGATAGAGGATGGCGGCCTGCAGCTCGGCCGGCGCCATCGCCATGCGTCGCCGCCCGAAGCCCTGCAGGTCCGGGTAGGACGGGTGGACGCCGACGCTGACGCCGCACTCGCGGGCCAGCTGCAAGGTCTGGCGCATGACCAGCGGATCGCCGGCGTGGAAGCCGCAGGCGACGTTGGCCGAGCCGACCAGGCGCAGCATCTCGCGGTCGTTGCCCATGCTCCAGGCGCCGAAGCTCTCGCCGAGGTCGGCATTCAGGTTGATCGGCTCAGACATGGTGGTCTCCGGAATGATTGGAGTGGTCGTTGGCGTGCGCCGGCTCGTCGCCGCGCACGGCGCCGCTGATCAGGTTGCCGCCGTAGAGCGCGGCTTCGTCGATGACGCCGGGCGGGCGGAAAGACTCGATCGACTCGATCCATAGCGCCAGACGCTGCGCGGCTTGCCGTAGCGCGGCCAGCGCCTCGGCGTGGCTCACCGCCGCGAAGCGGATCTCGTCGCCGGGCCGCAGGTGCGCCAGGCGCGGCAGATCGGCGCGAATCACCGTGGCGATCTTGGGATAGCCGCCCGAGGTCTGGCAATCGGCGAGCAGCACGATCGGCTGGCCGTTGGCCGGCACCTGGATGGATCCCGGCGCGACGCCGTCGGAGACGATCTCGGTGCCCAGCTCGTTGTGCGCGAGGCGCTCACCTTCCAGACGCAGGCCCATGCGGTCCATGTCGCGCGTCACGCGGTACGGGCGGCCGAGGAAAGTCGCCAGCGCCTCGGCCGTGAAATGGTCGTCCTGCGGGCCGAGGATGACGCGGATCGGCCCCGTGTCGCGCGGCAGGGACGCCCTCCCGCAGGACTCCAGCCAGGGATCGCCGCGCAGCGCGGCGCAATCGAGGCGGTCGCCGCTCGCCAGCGCGCGCCCGTCGATGCCGCCGATCGCCGCGCGCAGGTAGGTCGAGCGGCTGCCGAGTTGCGCCGGCACCTGGAAGCCGCCGGTGATGGCGACGTAGCCGACGCCGTGCGCCACGCCGTCGATGCGGATGACGTCGCCGGGGAACAGCGTCGCCGTCTGCCAGGGCAGGACCTTGAGCACGCGGCCGCGGGTATTGACCACCTGGGCGCCGAGCTCACCGGCCAGCGCGATGCGCAGCGTGCCGGAGAGCGCCTTGAGCGAGGGGCCGCCGAGACAGACCTCGAGCACCGCCGCATCGGCGGCATTGCCGAGCAGCGCGTTGGCCGCCGCCATCAGGTACGGGTCGAGGGCGCCGGAGACCGGCACGCCGATATTGCGATAGCCGGTGCGCCCGCGGTCCTGGATGGTCACCGAGAGGCCGGCATCGACCACTTCGACGCGGGCGCTCATGACGGCGCTCCTTCAACCAGCAGGCTGGCCAGATCGAAGCGCCCGGCGGCGCATTCGGCGTCGAGAAATTCGTAGGTCGCCGTATCGACGGGCCGCCACACCACCTCGTCGCCCGGCGCGAGCAGGGCCGGACGCCGTGTATTGGCCGGATCGAACAGGCGGATCGGCGTGCGCCCGAGCAGCCGCCAGCCGCCGGGGCTTTCCCAGGGGTAGGCGGCGCACATACGGCCGGCGACGGCGATCGAACGCGCCGGAACGACCTTGCGCGGACTGGCCAGACGCGGCATGTCGAGCGCTTCGGGAACGCCGCCAAGGTACGGAAAACCCGGCAGGAAGCCGAGCATGTAGACCGAGAAAACCGTTTCGCTGAGCAACTCCACCACCGCTTCCGGCGCCATGCCTTTCGCCTCGGCAACCGCCGCCAGATCCGGCGCGCAGGCGGTATCGAAGCAGACCGGAATGTGCCAGCGGCAGCCGGCGGCCGAGAGGCTGCCGCTCATCCCGGCCAGCGTCGCGAGCAGGTCGTGCAGGAGCATTGCGTCGGTGCGCTCCGGGTCGTAATGGACGGTGACCGAACGGAAGGTCGGCACCCACTCGACGACGCCCTCCAGCCGCCCATCGCTCGACAGGGTGTCGAGCAGGCTGCAGAAGCCGAGGACGCGACCGTGGATCGCCGGATCGATGGCGGAACCGAACTCGACGGTCCACGCGCCGTCGCCGACGCTGAGCAGGCGCGGCGGGGGAGCTGCGGAAATAGTGGAAGAAAGCGCGGAAGTCATGGCTGCAATTATGCGCTCAGGGGTAGAGGCCGCGCAGTTTGCGCGCCGTGAGAACCCGCTCGCAGGCGAGCACGAAGGCCGCCGTGCGCAGGATGATGCCCTTGGCCTGCGCCGCGTCCCACACGGCGGCGAAGGCGTCGCGCATGATCTTGTCGAGGCGCGAGTCGATCTCTTCTTCCGACCAGAAAAAGGCGCTGATGTCCTGCACCCATTCGAAGTAGCTGACGGTGACGCCGCCGGCGTTGGCCAGCACGTCGGGGATGACGAGGACGCCCTTCTCCTGCAGGATCAGGTCGGCTACCGGTGTGGTCGGGCCATTGGCACCCTCGACGACGATGCGCGCGCGGATCGCCGGGGCGTTGTCCTCGGTGATCTGGTTTTCGAGCGCGGCGGCGACCAGAATATCGACCTCGCAGTGCCAGAAGCGATCGTTGGCGATGGTGTCGGAATCCGGCGCGCCGACGAGAGTGCCCTTGCTCTGCCGATATTGCCGCACCGCGCGCACGTCGAGGCCCCTGGCGTTGAAGATCGAACCGGTCTCGTCCTGGATGGCGACGACGCGCGCGCCGGCATCGGCGAACAGGCGGGCGGCCGCTTCGCCGACGTTGCCGAAGCCCTGCACCGCAACGCGCGCGCCGTCGATCGCCAGGCCCAGCTTTTTGGCGGCTTCCAGCGTGCAGACGAAGACGCCGCGCCCGGTCGCGTCGTGCCGGCCGAGGCTGCCACCGAGGGCGACCGGCTTGCCGGTGACGACGCCGGTGATCGTCTTGCCCTGGTTCACCGAATAGGTGTCCATGAACCACGCCATGATCTGCTCGTTGGTGTTGATGTCGGGCGCCGGGATGTCTTTTTCCGGGCCGATCAGGATGTTGATCTCGCTCGCATAGCGGCGCGTCAGGCGTTCGAGTTCGGCGATCGAGAGCTGCTTCGGATCGACCCGCACGCCACCTTTGGCGCCGCCGTAGGGCACGTTCACCACGGCATTCTTCACCGTCATCCAGGCCGACAGCGCCATCACTTCCGGCAGCGTGACCTGCGGATGGAAACGGATGCCACCCTTGCCGGGACCGCGCGACAGGTTGTGCTGCACGCGGTAGCCCTCGTAGTGCTCGATCTTGCCGTTGTCGAGGCGGATCGGCACATCGACGATCAGCGCGCGTTTCGGGCGCGTCAGCGTCTCGATCCAGGGCATCAGATCGCGGCTCAGATAAGGCTCGACGCGGTCGATCTGCACGAGATAGGTATCCCACGGGCCGAGATGTTCGGGCGACAGGTAGGACGGAATTTTTGCAACGTTGTTCATGGCGTGTGGCTTTCGATGGCGACAGGAATCCCCGCCGTGCCGTTCGCGACGGCGCGGGATACCTGGCAAGGCAAGAAGGGTGGGTTTAGAGCGGCTTAGTTCTGCAGAACGAGATCGCGGCCTTGCGTCTCGGGCAGCGGCAGGCAGGCGAGGATGACCAGCAGGTAGCAGCCGGCGGCCAGCATGCCGATCACTTCGCCGAGCGGCATGCTCGAGCTCAGGTAGCCGACCAGGGCCGGGAACATGGCGCCGACGGCGCGCCCGAAGTTGTAGCAGAAGCCCTGGCCGGAACCGCGCACTTCGTTGGGAAACAGCTCGGCGAGGAAAGCGCCCATGCCCGAGAAGATGCCGGAGAGGAAGAAGCCGAGCGGGAAGCCGAGGAAGAGCATCAGCTGGTCGGTGATCGGAATGTGCGTGTAGCTATAGACCAGCAGCCCGGCGCAGGTCGCGAAGAGCATGAAGCAGCGGCGGCGGCCGAGGCGGTCCGAGAGATACGCGCTGGTCAGGTAGCCGAGGAAAGAGCCGAGGATGAGGACGAGCAGGTAGCCGCTGGTGCCGAGCACGGAAAGATGGCGCTCGGTTTTCAGGAAGGTCGGCAGCCAGGTGGTGACCGAGTAGTAGGCACCCATCATGCCGGTGGACAGCAGGCTGGCGAAGATCGTCGTGCGGATCAGGCGCGGCGAGAAGATCTCCATGAAATTGCCGCCACCTTCCGCCTTCACCTTGGCGCGGGTGATGTGGAAAACTTCCGGATCGTGGATATTGCGGCGGATGTAGAAAATCAGGACCGCCGGCAGGATGCCCAGCCAGAACAGCACGCGCCAGGCCTGCTCGGCCGGCAGCAAGGCATAGACCGCCCAGAAGGCAATCGCCGCGACGCCCCAGCCCACCGCCCAGCTGCTCTGCACGAGGCCGACCGCCTTGCCGCGGTGTTTGGCCTGGATCATCTCGGCGATCAGCACCGCGCCGACCGACCATTCGCCGCCGAAGCCGAAGCCCTGCATGGCGCGCGTGAAGAAGAGCTGTTCGAAGGAGTCGGTGAAGCCGGAGAGGAAGGTGAAGGCGGTGAACCACATCACCGTCCATTGCAGCACGCGCACACGGCCGTACTTGTCGGCCAGTATCCCCGCCGCCCAGCCGCCGATCGCCGAGGTGACGAGCGCGCCGCTGGCGATGTAGCCGGCCTGCACCTTGCTCATCGACCACACCGCCATCAGCGTGGGAATGAGGAAGGTGTAAATCATGTAGTCGAAGGCATCGACCCCGTAGCCGGCGAAGGCGGCGATCAGGGTCTTCTTTTCTTCCTTGCTTGTTTCATTGATCCACACGGTTTGTCTCCTTGATGTGGTGTTGACAGTCGCCGTCCCCGGTCTGTGCCGGGATGCGGCGGAAATAGGCGTTCTCGTGCGTTCTCTTAGGTTGTCAGTGTGTTTCGGGAAAATTCAGGAGAAGGCCAGCTCGCTGTCGAGCAGGTCGGTGACGAGCATCGTGCCGGGCGCGTGGGTGATGCAGAAATCGGGTTTGGCTTCCATCACCACGGCCTGCGGCGTCACGCCGCAAGCCCAGTAGACCGGGAGCTCGCCGGGCAGGACGGCGACCGCGTCGCCAAAGTCCGGGCGCTGCAGGTCGGCGATGCCGATCAGCGCCGGGTCGCCGAGATGCACCGGCGCGCCATGCACCGCCGGCACGCGCGCCGTCACCTGGACCGCGCGGATGGCGTTGGCCGGGCTCATCGGGCGCATCGAAACGACCATCGGGCCATGAAAGGGGCCGGCCGGAACGGTCTGGATATTGGTCCGGAACATCGCCACGTTCTTGCCTTCCTGCACGTGGCGCAGCGGAATGCCGGCGTCGATCAGCGGCTGTTCGAACGAGAAGGAGCAACCGATGACGAAGGTGACCAGATCGTCGCGCCACAGCGCGCGGATGTCGCTCACCTCCTCGACCAGCTCGCCCTGGCGCCAGATGCGGTAGCGCGGCACGTCGGTGCGGATGTCGAGATCCTCGCCGAGGCGCGGCAGGCGCGGGTCGCCCGGCTCGGAAACGGCGAGCAGCGGGCAGGGTTTCGGGTTGCGCTGGCAGAAGCGCAGAAAATCGTTGGCCAAGGCGGCCGGCAGGATCACCACGTTGCCCTGCACGAAATGCGGTGCGGTTCCGCTGGTGTGCCCGGTCCAGCGGCCGGAACGGATGGCATGGCGCGCCGCGACGCCGGTCTCGGCCAAAAGGCGCTTTTCGCCGGTCATTTCGGCTGCCGTGTCTGTCGTCATTCGCGTTCTCCTCGGTTGGTGACTGCTGGGAAACGAGTATGCAACCGTCTCGCAGAGTGAAACAAACGAGAAATTTCGTTATCACCCCATCGATTTTTTTGGAGTCGAAACGTGCCGGATCGATTTTTTTGGCGCTATTCTTGGCCGAATCTTGCGAGGAGAAGCCGGTGAACCTGCGTTTTGTCGAAGCCTTTGTCTGGGTGGCCCGCCTGCAGAGCATCACGCGCGCGGCCGAGAAGCTCTTTCTCACGCAGTCGGCGGTATCGAGCCGGATCGCCTCGCTCGAGGAGGAACTCGGCGTGCCGCTGGTCGACCGGCGCGACCGCGTATTCCGCCTGACCAACGCCGGCAACCGCTTCCTGACTTACGCCGAACGCTTCCTCGCCCTGCAGCGCGACGTCAAGCGCGAACTCGGCGCGCCCGAGCAGTTGCCGCTCTCGCTGCGCGTCGGCGGCATCGAAACGGTGCTGCACACCTGGCTGATCCCGCTCGTCGAATGGCTGAAGGAAAAAAAGCCGCACCTCGAGTTCGAGCTCAACATCGAAATGACGCACGTGCTCAACGAGCAGATGCGGCGCGGCGGGCTGGACCTGATTTTCTCGGCGATGCCGGCGCTCGGGCAAGGCATCGTGAACGAAGCGCTGCCGCCGATGGAGATGGTTTTCGCCGGCCCGGCGGCGATGGCCGGGGCGCCGGAACTGAGTCTCGACGAGCTACTGGCGCGCGAGTTGCTCACCTTCCAGCGCGGCTCGCAACCGCACGTCGCCCTGCTCGACTCGCTGCGCGCGATCGGCGTGGCCGACAAGCGCGTGCATACGATCTCGTCGATCTCAGCGCTCGTCAAGCTGGTCGAAAGCGACTTCGGCATCGCCACCCTGCCCCGTGCCGCGGCCGAAGAACTCAGCCGCCGCCACGACATCACCATTCTCGAAACCCGGCTCAAACTCGCCCCTCTGCCGCTGCACGCCAGCTACTGGAGCTACCCGGCGACGCCGGCCCTCGAGGAAGCGATCGCCGACGCCCTCGCCTTCACGCGCGAAGCCACGCGCCGCAGCTGACCCGGGCACTGCGGACGAAGCGATCGCCGACGCCCTCGCCTTCACGCGCGAAGCCACGCGCCGCAGCTGACCCGGGCACTGCGGACGGGGCGAAGATTCCCGCCGCACTGAAACGTACGCTCGATTCCGTGGCCTAAGCGCTTGTCGCCTCCGGTTTTCCACCATCCGTCATGTTCAATCTGCCACCGGTAACGCAAGCGCTGATCACCCTCAACGTGCTGGTCTTTCTGGCCGAGAACGCGCTGGGCAGCCCGCTCGTCTCGGCGCTCGCGCTGTGGCCGCTCGGCGACTACTTCATGCCCTGGCAGGTGCTGACCTACGCCTTCGTCCATGGCAACTTCCCGCACCTGCTGTTCAACATGTTCGGGGTCTTCATGTTCGGCAGCGACCTCGAGCTGGTATGGGGGCGGGCTCGCTATCTGGGCTACTACCTGGTCTGCGCGTTGTCGGCCGCGGCGACCCAGCTGCTCGTCGCCAGCCTCACGGGCGCCGGCTATCCGACGGTCGGCGCTTCCGGCGCCGTATTCGGCTTGCTGCTGGCCTTCGCCATCCTGTTTCCGCATCGCATGATCACGCCCCTCTTCCCGCCGATTCCGATGCGCGCCCCCGTCTTCGTCGGCGTATACGCCGCATTGGAACTGGTGCTCGGCGTGACCGGCACGCAGGCGGGCGTCGCGCATTTCGCGCATCTCGGCGGGTTGGCCGGCGGCTATCTGTGCATGCGGCTCTGGCAAAGACGATACTGAGCGGCCGGCATTACCGGACCAGCCGATCAAAGCCCGCCGAGACAGAGGTACTTGATCGTCAGATACTCGTCGATGCCATGGTGCGAGCCTTCGCGGCCGATGCCCGATTCCTTGACACCGCCAAAGGGCGCGACCTCGTTCGAGATAATCCCCTCGTTGATGCCGACCATGCCGTATTCGAGCTGCTCGGCGACGCGCCAGACGCGGCCGATGTCACGCGAATAGAAGTACGACGCCAGGCCGTAGCAGGTGTCGTTGGCCATCCGCACGGCTTCCTCGTCGGTCTTGAAGCGGAAGAGCGGCGCCACCGGGCCGAAGATTTCCTCGCGCGCCATGGCCATCGCCGGCGTGACGCCGGTGAGCACGGTCGGCGCGTAGAAATTGCCGCCGCGCGCGTGGCGGGCGCCGCCGAGAACGACCCGGGCGCCCTGCGCGACGGCGTCGGCGACCAGCCCTTCGACCTTCTTCACCGCCGCCTCGTTGATCAGCGGGCCGATCTGCGTGCCGGCTTCGAGGCCGTCGTCGACCTTCAGCTGCGCCACCGCCTCGGCGAGCTTGGCGGCGAAGGCGTCGTACACGCCGTCCTGGACCAGCAGGCGGTTGGCGCAGACGCAGGTCTGCCCGGCGTTGCGGTACTTCGAGGCGAGCGCGCCGCGCACCGCCGCGTCGAGGTCGGCATCGTCGAAGACGATGAAGGGCGCGTTGCCGCCGAGCTCCAGCGAGATGCGCTTGACCGTACCGGCGCAGGCCGCCATCAGGCGCTTGCCGACCGGCGTCGAGCCGGTGAAGGAGAGCTTGCGGACAATTGGGCTACTGGTCAGCACCTCGCCGACCACCGCCGGGCGGGCAGTGGTGACGATGTTGAGGACGCCGGCCGGGATGCCGGCGCGGCTCGCCAGTTCGGCCAGCGCCAGCGCCGAGAGCGGCGTCGCCTCGGCCGGCTTGACCACCGAGGTGCAGCCGGCGGCGAGCGCCGGCGCGACCTTGCGCGTGATCATGGCGATCGGGAAATTCCACGGCGTGATCGCCGCCGTGACGCCGACCGGCTGCTTGATGACGATCAGGCGCTTGTCGGCGGCCGGCGACGGGATCACCTCGCCGTAGACGCGCTTGCCCTCCTCGGCGAACCATTCGATGAAGGAGGCGCCGTAGGCCACTTCGCCGCGCGCTTCGGCGAGCGGCTTGCCCTGCTCGAGCGTCATCAGCACGGCGAGGTCTTCCTGGTTGGCCAGGATCAGGTCGTGCCAGCGGCGTAGCAGCGTGGCGCGCTCCTTGGCCGTCTTGCCGCGCCAGGCCGGCAGCGCGGCGTTGGCGGCGGCGATCGCGCGTTCGGTCTCGGCCGCGCCGAGGTCGGGCACGCGGGCGATTTCGGCGCCGGTCGAGGGATTGCGGATGGCGTTGGTCGCGCCGTCGTCGGCGGCGATCCAGGCGCCGTCGATGAAGGCGAGGTTTTTCAGCAGCGCGGCGTCTTTGAGTTGCGTGCTCGGCATCTTTGAACTCCTTGAAAACGACATTAGACCTGTTGGACCGGAATCGTGACCAGAACTTCGCGCGTGGCGGCCGGCACGTGCACCGGTTTGTCGCTCCGCCAATCGACGTAAACGCGCACAAAATACCCGGCGCGACTCACCCTGTCGCCCCGAAGCAGCCGTTCACGACCAACAGAAAAGGACGCTCAACGAGCGTCAACCGCGCCGGGCCGCTTCGATCGTAGCGATGTCGATCTTTCCCATCTGCATCATCGCCTCGAAAGCGCGCTTGGCCGCCGCGCGATCGGGATCGGCGATCGCGGCAGTGAGGGCGCGTGGCGTGATCTGCCACGACAGCCCCCACTTGTCCTTGCACCAGCCGCATTCGCTTTCCTGGCCGCCGTTTCCGACAATCGCATTCCACAAGCGGTCGGTTTCCGCCTGGTCGTCGGTCGCAACCTGGAAGGAGAAAGCCTCGTTGTGCATGAACGCCGGCCCCCCGTTCAGGCCGATACAAGGGATGCCCATCACGGTGAACTCGACCACCAGAACGTCGCCCTGCTTGCCAGCGGGATAGTCGCCGGGCGCGTGAAGGATCGTCCCCACCGCACTGTCCGGAAACGTCTCGGCGTAGAACTGCGCGGCTTCTACTGCGCTGCCGTTGAACCAAAGACAAATCGTGTTTTTGCTGACCATTTCAGTTCTCCGATTGATCAAAAATACGTGGCTCGAACCAGGAAGGCTGCCCGATCTGTTGGGCAATTGGCGTTCCTTAAGGTTGCGCAGGCGGTATTCGCGGAGAGACGGCAAACATGAACATACTTACCTGGAACATGCGGAGGGGCTGCGGGTGCGGCGGCGCAGGCTCTCAGGCCGACGGGGACTCGCCGCGCATCGCGTTCAGAAACCCGCGCAGTTTGGCGATGCCCGCCTGCATGTGCGCGGCCTTGAGCAGGTCGCCGTTCTGCTCGATGTCGGCCTGCCAGGCGGCCTGGAGGCCTCGGCAGCAGGCGGCCAATTGGCGCGGCCGGGATTCCTGCGCGCGCACGGCGGCGAGCAGCTGATCGAACTGCCGCGCTTCGGCGAGCAGGATGCGGCCGGTCCAGTCCATCGGCCGCGCGATGCCGTAGCAGGCGTACTTGAGGTCGGGATAGGCGGTTTTTTCGCCGGACATGCGGAAGGCCATCACGCCACGTGCGATGCGCGCATCGGAGAAGCGGCCGCGCGGCGGCGCCAGGGCCTGGCGCGCGGCGTTCAGGCGGGCGAGCGGCGCGAGATCCGGCTGGCCCGCGCTGGCCGACGCACCGGGTGCCGCACTCGACGCAAAAAAACGTCGGCGCAGCATCTGCTCGAGTCTTTCGAGGTCGTTCACGGGCGATCCAGCGGGCAACGCAGGTCGGTGTCGGTTGCGGCGGCGGGATCGGCGCGCTGGACGGACGCCTCGCCGAGCTCGCGAAACTCCAGGCGCAGCTCAATGCGCCGGCTTTCCTCGAGGCTGCCTTTCAACGAGTTGAACGAAGCGCCGCTGACCAGGAAGAGCTGGCGCACCATGCGCTGATCGGCCGTGCTGAGCGCCTCCGGGCCGCTGGCCGGGAGCAGCAGCGCGCAGAGCACGCGCTCGGAACGGCGCAGGCTGAGATCGAGATTGTGCAGATAGCCGCCACGGGCATCGGCAAAGCCCTCGACCACGATGCGCTTGAGCCACTTTGCCCCCGCCGGGTCGCGCGCCAGTTCGAGGACGACCGGCACGAAGCCGCGCAGCAAGGCGGCCTGGCTGTCGTTCAGCCGGTGGCTGTTGGTCTCGAAACGCGCGCGGTCGCCAAAATCGATGACGCTGCCGCGCAGTTCGACGCCAGGAAACTGCTGGACCTTGAACTGGAGCCGACGAAGAAAATCGGAAATTTCCTTCTCCTGCTCGGTTTTATGGCGCTCGCTTTCCGAAATGTCGTGCGTCACGGCGAGCAATGCGACGGTCAGCGCGACCAGGAAAAGCACCATCAACGCCGACATCAGGTCGGAAAACGAGATCCAGAAAGGCTTCTCGCCCTCCTCGCGGTTGCCGTGCCGGCCGGCGGCGCGCGAGCGGATCAGGCTCACCGAGACACCAATCCCGAAGACTCCACGGCGAGCGCGTCGGAGAGCTCCTCGATGGCGCCCTGCAGCGCCTCGACGGCGCCGGCGACGTGCTGCTGGAACTGGCCGTTGCCGCGCGCCAGCGTGCGCTCGACGTTCTCGGCAAAGGCCGCATGCGATTTGGCCAGCACTTCGGAGACGCCTTGCAGATAGGTGTCCGCATCCTGCCCGGCGCGACCGAGCGTGGCCGCGGCGCCTTCCATGCGGCCGACCAGCTCGCCGGTCAATGCCGCTTCGCGCCGCGCGTTCTCGATCGTCGCGCGCAGGTCGGCGACCATCCGGCCAATCGCCACCGTGGCCTGGCGCTGCTCGTTCAGCGAATCGCCGACGCTCTGCGCAGCCTCCGCCATCGCCGCCGCCGAGGCCGCCATGTCGCCGCTGCCCTGCACGAAGAATCTCGCCGCCTCGCCGACGCCGCGCCCGGCGTCGTCCAGATGCCCGGCCGCCGACTCGACAGCGCCGCGCCCGGCCAGCTCCAGCCGGCCGGCCACCCTGGCGAGTTCGCCGACGGCCGCCTCGAGGGCGCTCGCCGTGCGTTGCAGCATGCTTTCCAGACCGTCCTGGCGCTGCCCGAAGGTGTCGTCGAGGCGCGCGCTGAAACGGTTCAGCGCCTTCTCCAGCGCGCCACCGACCGCATCGCCCTGCCCCGTGCCGAGCCGCTCGACGGCGGCGCTCATGCGGCCGAGCGGTTCGTGCAGCGCGCCGGCGACGGTCTTCGCCACCGCGTCGGCGACCTTGCTCGCCAGCATCTCATGCTGCTGCAGCGCCGCCTGCTGTTGCTGCGCGAGGATGGCCGTCATGCCCTGCCGCAGTTCGCCGGCAATCGCCTGCTGCAGCCGGGCCGCCTGCGCGGCGGACGCCTCCGAGGCGCGTACCAGGCGCGCCAGGTATTCCTCGCCGACGCCGGCGTCGAACAGGCTGTCGATGCGCTGGGCCAGCGTTTCCACCTGCCGGTAGCGGCTGGTGACGATGGATTTCTCGATCCAGGTGACGAGCATGGCCAGCGTGATCGCGGCGGCGGACACCTCGAACGCCTGGCCGACGCCCTGGATCAGCGAGCGCAGGCTGCTGCGCACCAGCTCGGCGTTGCTAGTCACCTCGAAATGGTTGAGGCCAGCGATCAGTCCGGTGAAGGTGCCGATGATGCCGATGCCGGTGAGAATGCCCGGCAGGTGCTTGTAGAAATCGGTCTTCAGCGGCGTATCGACCAGCGCCCGCTCGGTGAAGAAATCCTCGGCCATCGCCGTCGCCCGCCAGGCCGCCACCGCCTTCGGGTTGGCCGGATCGGCAATGGCATGCAGGGTCTGCGCGTATTCCCGCCAGACGTGCCGCAGGCGGGGCGAATCCATCGCCGCGCTGGAAATGCTTGCCGGGTCGGCCGGCGTCGCCTGTGCCGCCAGCGCCGCGATCGCCCCCTTGAGCTCGCGCCCGAGCAGCAGCCCCGGCAGCACGAAACGCAGCACGAACCCCAGCGTGATGGCGAGCAGCACCGCAGCGACGATCCAGCCGCTCCAGACATGCCAGAACTGCATCAGACTTTCCATTTTCCAGCCTTGGGTGGGGTTGAGGGCGAGGGATTGTAGCAGCCGGGGTCGGGGGGCGGTGTTTCGCCGATGGGCGCCTGAGCGACGGCAGCGAACAACGGCTGAGCGCGGGTGACGACTGGCGCACAGCCAGGCGGCCATGCTCGCCAGGATGCAACGGTGAGGTTTGGCGCCCGGCTCAAATGTCGGATTTCTTTACATTCGCTACGCTGCGTTTAATTTAAAAACACCCAATACATTGTTTTTACACAACATACTTAATATGGTCTTATTCTTGCTTAGACCAGAAAATTGCCTTGAGCTCGGAAATATAACCGTCCATAGGCGCGATTGGTTTTTTAGGGAGAGTATCGATGAAAAAATATATCAAGACGAGTTTGTTGGCGCTATCCGTATCGCCTTTGTTCCTGGCAGGAGCCGCGCAGGCGGCGCCTTGCAGCACATCCAGCGTGAACGTGACCAGCATCAGCATTGCGGGAGGTTCGTCGGTAAGCTCCTCGACCTTTGCCGCCGCGGAATGTGCCGGCGCCTATGTCGGCAGCGACATTCCGGTGCCCGGCACGCAAGGCGGCCTCAACCTCGGCTACTACGGCGACGGCCTCTTCAACGGTGCGGCGGCGGGTGGTAACGGCACCGCCAGCTTCCCCAGCGGGATCTTCTATGACCAGTACCAGGCGGTCGAGCAGGACCTGAACCATGACGGGAAGAAAGATCCGGGCTGGATCTATCTGGGCAAATGGACCCCGGGCGTCGGCTTTGCCGCGGCTTCGATCGGCGGGACGACCAACATCGTGCTGAGCAGCTGGTTCAGCATGACCCAGAACG